>Ga0181552_10000577_pt1 | contig 28266 bp, 42 predicted proteins | sample 011ome_18_FD_130583 | JGI IMG/M metagenome (GOLD analysis project Ga0181552, IMG submission 130583) | Coastal salt marsh microbial communities from the Groves Creek Marsh, Skidaway Island, Georgia - 011501BT metaG (megahit assembly) | ecosystem: Environmental > Aquatic > Marine > Intertidal...
CGTCCGTTATGGCCATCCTTCTGGAAGCTGGAGGAACTCAAGGCTGTCAGGGCGTCGTTATCGGTCCAGAAATGGAATGCCATGTACCAGCAGCGTCCTACTGCGGACGAGGGCGCGATACTCAAGCGGGAGTGGTGGAACATCTGGGAGCATGACTATATGCCCCGTCTAGACTACATCATTCAGTCTTACGACACGGCTTACTCGAAAAAGGAGACGGCTGATTACTCTGTCATTACGACGTGGGGCGTGTTTTATCCCAGCGAGGACTCGGGGCCACATATCCTGCTGGTAGATGTAAGAAAGGGGCGCTACGACTTCCCTGAGCTTAAACGGCTGGCCAAGGAGCAGTATGACTACTGGCAGCCGGATAATGTCCTGATCGAGGCCAAAGCGACAGGGACCACGCTTCAGCAGGAACTGCGGCGTGTTGGTATTCCTGTCACGATGTACTCTCCCGGTGGTCGGCGAGCGGGGCAGGATAAGATATCGAGAGCCAACTCTGTCGCGCCGATTCTGGAGTCTGGCATGGTCTGGGCGCCTGAAACTCAGTGGGCTGAAGAGTTGATCGAGGAGTGTGCGGCCTTTCCGAATGGCGATAATGACGACATGGTGGACAGCACGACTCAGGCTCTGATGCGATTCCGAGCAGGCAATTTCATCTCGCTGTATTCGGACGAACCCGAGGAAGACTCTACCGGAGACCTTGTGCCTGAGTATTATTAGGATAGAATGGCCGGACTACTAACGAATTAAGGGGACGCCCTTATGCCCGGTCCTTCCGCTCGAGAGATGCTCTCGAAGCTGCCTTTGCGTATGGCAAACGGCGGCGACATAAACCTTTCTGAAGAAGCTGCTTACGACCAATCCGCTGCCTATAAACGCGCTCTTGAGAGCGGCGGTGAAGAGGGCGTGCAGACTTACTACGCCAACCTGAGAGACCTTGCTGACAAGTACATGGCCGGAGAAGGCCAGTTTGCTGGCAATCAGCCTATAGGCGTTGAAGCCTACAACGCCATGCTGGAATCGGGGATCAGTAACACTGACCTCATCAACGCCGGTGTTGGGCAGGATGTCTTGGATAAGATATTCACTACTCCTGCTACTGGTCCAAGGGTCGATCTGCCAACCACTGTGGAGTCCGCGTATACGGCCAATCCTGTACTAGCGGCTGAAGCAGCAGCGCGCACCGCAGCGGGTGATCCCGGCGTAGAGTCTCTTCAGAGACAGGCCAGAGAATACTTGGCCAAAGTAGAGCAGGGTGGCATAACTCCAGCGGAGCAAAGCCTTTTGAGAGAGCTTGCACTGGAAGGCGGCTATACGATCGCAGATATTCAAGCGGCAGGCATAGACCCCAGCATTCTGTTTAATATCCCAGAGCCTGAAAAGCCTCCTGTAGTTCCTCCTGTAGTGGACTCCTTTCCCCAAACCCAAGACACTTACACGGCCCCCACGGTGTATACCTCTGAGGGTTTTGGCACCGATCCCGGCATATTCGGCCCCGGTGAACCCGCGCTAGACGTAGCGTTCAGGGAAAGCGACCCACGGACCGAGGTCACAGAAGATATCTTCGGGGAGCAGCAGCTCGTAGGCTTTGATTACGTGCCTGCTGCACAACTGCTCTCGGCCACCGGATCAGGGTTCAGCTTCACGCCACCTTCTGTCACGAGCCGCCCGAGGACGTTGATGCCAACTTCCCAGCTTAATCGCTACACCAGAGGCCGCGCAGCTCAGGACCTCCGTCAGCTTACTGGCGGCAGCGAAGAGGATTACATGCGCTATAGCCCGTTGCTGGAAAGAACCGGCAGCTACGGTGGCGGCCTGTCTAGGTCCCAGCTCTATGCTCTGATGAGACAGGAGCAGGCAAGAGAGGCGCGTGCTGCGGCAGACGCGGGGGCCGGAGCGTTTACTCCATCACAAACCGGCACCATAGCGGACTACATTGCCCTCAATCCTGACGTGGTAGAGGATTTCAATACTCAGATAAACGAGGGCCGCATGTCTTCTGACATGACCCTTGAGCAGTTCGCCACGAACCACTACAACACCTTTGGGCTGAAGGAAATGGAATCCGGCATGCGGACACCGTTTACCTTGACCGGCGGTTACGCAGGCGCGACTGGCGCTCTGCAAGCCAGAGACCTCAGGGACCCGACAATGGGAACTAGGTTCTTTGCAGAAGGCGGTGCTGTAAAAAAGCCTGAAGGGTACGCCGACGGCGGGAGCGTACCCGAAACTGATTTCGATGCACTACAGCAACAGCTTCTCGAGCTAGACCGGCAGGCAATGGAGCAGGACGCTAGGTCCGCGGCCCAAGCACCAAGCGACACGGATCAAGAAACACGGACCGAGAGCCGTGGCATGTTGGACAGGCTCAATCAGTCGTTTTTCGAGAACGTAACGCAGCCGGTTATAGGCTCGGCGTTGGACATGACCGTGGGCCTTGGTGATTTAGCCCAGCTGGGCGTCAAGAAGGGCGCGGAAGCTTTGGGCATAGAGACCAAGCCGTTTGTGCCGGTGTCTCAGAGGTTGCAGGAAAGTGCGGGCGTAGCGGGTTATGACCCGTATGCCCCGGCTGCTGTGGCTACCCAGATACTGCCGTTTGCTCGAGCCAAGCAGGCAGGCACTGTAGCGGCCACAGAGTTAGGTCGATTGTTTCCTAGTTTAGGCAGAGAGACTGCGGCGTATGGCGGCAGTGAGCTTGCGGCTGCAGGTGCGCGTGAGTTTATGCCGGACTCTACGGCGGCAGAGCTATTGGCGAGCGTGGCGGGCGGCACGTTTACTGACATAGGCAGCACAGCAATGAGGCAAGGCATTGTTGATCAGAACGCTAAGGGTCACGCACTGCCCCCAGAACTTTTGGTAGAAGGAACCGGCCAAAAAGCAGAAACACCTGTTGTTCAGAGTTTTACACCAAAAAACAAAGACGCAGTGATCGCCAACATTGACGCCACAATCGCAAGGCATCCTGACGCACTGACCAGTGAGCAGAGTTGGAAAAACACAGAAGCAGAGGCTTTTGGCGGCGATTACTTACCAGCGCCCCCATCCCAAGCGGTTAAATACAATAACGATCCCGCTCTTCTTGCAGCCAAGTTAGATAAGTTGACACCAGAGCTGAAAGCCAGTGTTGACGAGGGTTTTGGCTATGTGAACCAGATAAGAAACATGTACAACTCTCAGATGGCTACTCCTGAAATGACCGGCAGGTTGTTTATGTGGGGAATCCTATCTAGGGGTGCCGGCCCGGTCCAGCAAGAGGCTGCGTTTATCGATCTTTTAGACAAAGCCCAGCCGTTTATAGCCAAGTCGGCCAGAGGAGAGTTTACCGAAAGTGATCTTTCTGCGTGGGAAGAAATGGTTAAAGGAAGTCTTCCAGAAGGCTCTCCGGCCAAGCAGGTTACAATGAACGCTAACGCTGCAGGCAAGTTGCTTTATGCGCTTTCACAAACAGCAGAAGGCACTAACGCCCCGGCACTTAGGCTCCTCCACAACTCCTTGGCTAACCCTAAGGTTTCTGGTCCAGAGTTTAGGCGTCAGTTTTTCCGGCTTACAAATAAGCCCGGCATAGACAATAAGGTTGTTTCGTTCATAGGTTTGGTGGGCGGCAAAGACGACATGCTGGTCATGGACCGAATACAGTCTCGCCATTTGTGGGATGACGGTCGATATGAAGGCAAGAACATTTATGACGGTATAAACAAAAGCGGCTTGAGCAAAATACTGGTAGGACCGCGTGGCTTGATGCTGACAGAAATGCTAGAAAACGGCATGGGAGACGCAGTGTCTCAGGCATACAAGATGATAGGTCGTCCACAAGACGGTTCTATTGGCAGGATGCACTGGGAAACATGGTTGATTGAAGGAAACCAAGGGGTTTCACACAGCACGCTCCAAGCAGTTAGAAGCGGAACACCTATTGGTGGAGGCGTGACAGAAGGCAAGCCGGGCACTTTTTCCTCTGGAATGACATACCGCCAAGCTTTGGAAGGACCCATAGTTGAATACCCGTTGTCTGACGGTAGTATTGTCCGGATGACGCCTGAACGGCAGAAGGAGTTTGAGGCATTTGTAAAGAAGCCATCAAACGGTATAATACCTACAGGGTTTAAGGTTACCGAGTCTATCACTGGTCCTTGGTACACTAGGCCCGAAGTAGACAGGAGAAAATTAGATGAAGCAGCGAAACAATTCGAGAACGCCAACCCCGACGGAAGCCTTAGATCAGGCGATGTCAGGGATATTCAAGGTCGGGGCGCCCTTTCTGAACGAAGGGGAGACTTCCTCACAGCCTTCCGTAGAGACGCAGCCAACGTCGCAAGATCGACCCGAGGAGTTTCGGGAGGGCCTGATGGACGAAATCTTAGCCAAGAGGCCGGGCCTTACACGAGAGGAACTGTCGGAACAGATGGACGCGATGGGCTTCTAACTTTTAGCCCTGACCAGAATGCTCTGACACAGTACCAAAGCGCGTCTCTTTCTCTACCTGTAATTAGGCAGGTGGATTCAGCCGCGAATGCTGCAGCATATAACGCAGACATGACTCAGGCGATGGCCTCCAACCCAATGGCTGCTCAGGTTGATATCAAGTCTCCAGAAGAGCTGGCAGACGCTCGATTGTTCCGTACAGAATCAGGCAGCGGGTTTGCCATCAAGCCAGACGGCGACATCGTGGCTGTATTTGCTTCTGCTAACGAGCCTCGTCGCGGTAGTTATGCCATGCTCCAAGCAGCAGTTCAGGCCGGCGGCAAGAAGCTGGACGCCTTTGACACCTATTTACCTGATATATACGAACGTGTAGGTTTTAGGCCCGTGGCTCGTTTGCCATGGAACGATGAGTTTGCGCCGGATAATTGGGACAAAAACACATTTAAAAAGCACAACAACGGCGAACCCGACATAGTTTTCTTTGTACACGACCCTGACTACTTTGGGGGAGCCAAAGATGTGCCTGTGGTTAAAGAGTATGCAGACGCCGTGGCCCTCCAAGATAAAGCGATAGAACAGACTCAAGTCTCTTCAATTTTAGAAGATCAACGCAAAGCATGGCGTGAAGCCAACAAAGGAGACTTTAGGCAGGCACAAACGCCTGAGCTTGAGGAGGCTGCTCGAGACCTGCAAGCCAACAAGATATCTATTGAGGACTACGCTCAAAAAGTAAAAGAGCTACGTCCTATTGAGCTAATAACCGAAGTCCCTAAGATTTCTTCTTTTGAAGAGATTGCTTATGCGCTTGATCAAAATAAAGTTGATAAGGGCTTGATAGGACTAAACAAAGAAATCGCTGATGGCACTATGGTCGGTTCTCGGCTAGACATCCCGGCATACAATCAGTTTGATACGTGGGTTGTTTCTCTGCACGAAGGCGCGGGAGTCAGCGGCCCATCAATAGGCTATGGAAAAGTAGCTGTTCTGGACGATGTTAAATTCAACAGTAATCCTGACTCGGCCCTTAAAGTGGCATCAGGTAAGTCAGACAAGGCCCCATTTGCCAGAATGAACGGTAAGTGGCGTAATATGGAAGTCGAAGAAGTCCAAGCTTTGGCCGAAAAGTATCTGAACGATCCTGAGTGGACTCAGGTTGGAATGAATCCTTACCGACACTCTTTCTTCTATGATAAAAACACAGGAATGCCTGTGGCGTCTGCCGATCAGGTAATACAGATTGGCCCATTGGTTCTGGCTAAGAACACTACGACAAGACCACTGAGAAGCCCTGAGCATATGTTGAAGAAGAGTGATCCAGACAATCCGCAGTATTTTAATCGTGGCGGCGACGTAGACCGCAAAGACGACAACAGAACATATATCTAGGACAAGACCATGCCAATAGATAAAGTAGTGAACCTTGCTCCAAACACAACGGTCGTTGTTGAAGATGAAGACATGCCCGAGATCGAGGTGGTGCTTCCTGACGACGGTGAGTTTGAGATAGAGCTGGTCCCAGAAAAAGACCCTGACTTCTATGACAACCTCGCTGAGGACATGGACGACGGTGATCTAGCCCAGATTTCGTTGGATTTATTGGCGTTTTTCGAGGCAGACAAGAGTTCTCGAGGTGACTGGGAGCAAATGTATGCCAAGGGCCTTGATCTGTTGGGCCTGAAGTTTGAAGAGCGCAGCAGGCCATTCCGTGGTGCAGCGGGTGCTGTTCACCCAATGCTCACCGAATCCATTGTCCAGTTCCAAGCGCAGGCGTTTAAAGAGCTGATGCCGGCGGGTGGTCCTGTCAGAACCCAGACAATGGGCAAGGAGACGCTGGATAAGGTCCAGCAGGCGTCTCGTGTGCAGGATTTTATGAACTACCAGATCACGACGGTGATGAAAGAGTACACGCCGGAGTTCGATCAGTTGCTGTTTTACACAGGATACGGCGGTTCTGCTTTCAAAAAAGTCTATTATGACTACCCACTGGGCCGCATGGTCAGCCGAGTGGTGCTTCCTGACGACCTTTATATCCCCTATAACGGTTCCAGTGTCATGTCTGAGTGCCGTCGTATCACTCACCGCATCACAATGGACTCAAATGAGTTCAAAAAGCGCGTTGTAGCGGGCGAATATCGGGACATTGAGGTCGATCCAGACGGTGCAGGTCAAAATATTGACCAGATTGGCGCCGCTGTGGACCGTTTGGTAGGTGTAGAGGCCACCGGAGAGCCTGAAGAGCTGTTTTTGTTGGAGTTTCAGGTCGATTTAGACATTCCGGGCTATGAGGATGTGGACGAAAAGGGCAATCCGACCGGAATCAGGTTGCCTTACGTCGTTACATTGGACGAAAACACCGGCCAAGTGCTGAAAATCTGCAGAAACTGGAACGAAGGCGACGAATACAAGTGCCGAAAAGAGTATTTTGTGCATTATGTGCTGGTAGAAGGCCCCGGAGCATACGGTTTGGGCTTTGTACACTTGATTGGTGGCCTTTCTAAGACCGCCACAGCCGCTCTCAGGCAGCTTTTGGACGCAGGTACGCTATCTAACCTTCCTGCTGGCTTTAAAGCCAAGGGAGCGCGTATAGCGGACGATAACAACCCAATTCAGCCGGGTGAATGGCGCGATATTGACGCTGGTGGGGCAGAATTGAGCAGTTCTTTGCTGCCAATGCCGTACAAAGAGCCAAGCCAGACCCTTTTCTCGCTCTTAGGCTTTACTGTGGACGCCGGTAAGCGTCTTGCAAGCACAGCAGACATGCAGGTAGGGGATGGCAACCAACAGGCCGCTGTGGGCACCACAGTAGCTCTTCTGGAGCGTGGCTCAATGGTGATGTCAGCTATCCACAAGCGCCTGTACTACGCACAGACCCAAGAGTTCGAGATGTTGTTCAAGGGATTCGGCGAGTATCTGCCGGATGAGTACCCGTATGACGTGCCCGGAGCCTGTCGTTCGGTCAAGCGTTGCGACTTTGACAACATGGTCGCTGTGCTGCCCGTAGCGGACCCTAATATCTTCTCTGCTGCCCAGCGTATTACCTTGGCGCAAACACAGCTCCAGCTGGCTCAGAGCGCCCCACAGATGCACAACATGTACGAGGCGTACTACCGTGTGTATCAGGCAATGAACGTGCGGGACATCGACGGCATTCTGAAGGTACAAACCAACCAGATGCCAAAAGACCCTGCCAGCGAGAACATCGACGCGGTAGACGGCAAGCAGCTGCAGGCTTTTGCTGGTCAGCAGCACGACTCTCACATTGCATCACACCTGATTATGGGCATGTCGCCGTTGTTACAGGCGAATCCTATGGCTGCCACTGAGCTGCAGAAGCACATTCTGGATCACATCAAACTCAAGGCCGAGGAGGATGCAGAAGCTGAACTGTTTACTCAGTACGGCAACGATCCAGACAACATGGTTTCCGACATGCAGCGCGAAGCCACTGTGGCTCTCAAAGTCTCTCAGTACATGATGGAGATGAAGGGGATGCAGGCTCAGTTGATGGGTGGCGGCGAAGAAGGTGGTCAGGACCCCGTGGTGGCATTGAAGGCTCAGGAGCTGCAGCAGCGTGCCGCTAAGGATCAGGCCGACATTGCACTGAAGCAGCAAAGCCTGCAGAACGAGCAGATGCGTATCCAAGAGAACGCTCAGGCCAATGATGAGCGCATTGCATCTCAGGAAAAGATCGCAGCTGAAAGGTCAGCTGTAGCCAGAGAGCGTATTTATGCGCCAAAAGGAGGCTAAAATGCCTCTTAAAAGTGGAAAAAGTAATAAAACAATAGGTAAAAATGTAAAAGAACTGGTTAAAACCTATGAGAAAAAAGGTAAGATAGGCGCCAGTAGACCTGCCAGCAAGAAAGCCGCGCAAAAACAAGCCGTGGCTATTGCTCTCAGTAAGGCAGGTAAGTCGCGCAAAATGGCTAAGGGTGGCCCAGTCAAGGGCGCCTCAAAGCCGAAACCTCGAGTTGTCAGGAAACGCGACGGCAACAAAAAAGTAAAGATTTACTAAGCCTTCCAGACGGTGGCATTAAACCGTCTGCTTACATGGGAAAACGACCATGCTGGAGTTCGCTGAGCGCGTTCTAAAAGAAATTAGAAAGCTAGAATCGGACACACAAGCGATTGTGTTGAACGGAACCGTCTCCGATATGGAGCGTTATCGTTTCCTGATGGGCCGTCTGGAAGGTATTCGCCTCGTTGATGAGGTTATTCGTAACGAAGTTAAGAAATACTCGGACGACTAAAGGAGACTATATGCAATCTGAGCCTAAACCAACTGCATTGGAAGAGAAGTGGCAGAAAGAGGAAAAGACCTCTAAGCCAAGTCTTAACGATGCTTACACCGAAGATGGAAAGGTAAAAGACGAGGGCATTGAGCAAAATGTTCTTGATCTGATTCCCCAGCCGACGGGCTGGCGTCTTGCCTTGCTTCCATACCGAGGTGCTGCAACTACCAAGGGCGGCATCATGCTGGCCAAGGAAACGCAGGAAAGGACACAACTAGCCACCAATGTAGGTTATGTGTTGAAGGCAGGGCCTTTGGCATACGCGGATGCGTCTAAGTTTCCAGACGGCCCGTGGTGCAAGGAAGGTGACTGGGTGATCTTTGGCCGATATGCCGGATCACGCATTCAGATTGACGGAGGCGAAATCCGGCTCCTCAATGATGACGAAATTTTAGGGATAGTGACTGATCCCGAAAACATTTTGCACATGTAAGGAGAGATTGATGGCAGAGCCAAAGAACGAAGAACTCCAGTTTGACGTTGGTGAAAACGAAGAAGAAACGACGGTTGAAATGAACGACGACGGCAGTGATGCCAAAGTCGCCGAAAAGGAAGAGCCTGTCGTTGAGCAAGAAGCCGCTTCTGAAAAGAAAGAGCAGGCTGCACCTGATTCAGGAGAGCTAGACGACTATTCTGATAAGGTAAAGAAGCGAATTGATAAGCTTACAGCGCGTTTACGAGAGACTGAACGTCGTGAAGCGTCTGCCTTGGAGTATGCAAAAAGCGTGCAATCTCAGCACGAAGAGCTGCGTAAAAGGTATGAGCAGACTGCTACAGAGCGAGCAGGCGAGGCCAAGGGCCGTGTTGAAACACAGATCACTGCACTGAAAACTGTGATAAAGAGAGCCAGAGAAGAAGGCGATATTGACACAGAAACTGAGGCGCAACAAAGACTTACGCAGGCCATATGGGAGCAGCAACAGTTAAATAAGCCGCAACCTGAGCCTGTAGCCCAAGCACAACAGCCTGCACCGCCTCCTCCACAGCCGCAAAAAGCAGCTGATCCTAAGGCTGAGGACTGGGCAGAAAAGAACCCTTGGTTTGGTCAAAATATCGTGATGACCAACACCGTGCGGGGTATTCACGTAGAACTTGTTAAGAATGAAGGGTTTGACCCTACTTCAGACGAGTACTATGATGAGATAGATCGCAGAATGCGTAATTTATTTCCGCAGCAGTTTGGGGAAGCAACACCACCCCAAGAAGAAGCTGCGCCAGATAACAGGACCAACCGACCCGTGCAAACGGTGGCGCCTGCAACCCGATCGTCGGGAGTCAACAATTCAGCACGCCGTACTATTAAGTTGAAACCCAGCGAGGTTGCAATCGCTAAAAAGCTAGGGGTTCCACTTGAAGAATACGCTAAACATGTGAAGAGGTAGTCATGAACGACAAAACTGTACCAAAACTTTCTCGCAGTAAACGTGAATCTGAGACTCGCGAAAAGACTGCGCGTCGTAAAAGCTGGGCACCTCCTTCTCGGTTAGATGCTCCCCCACCTCCTCCGGGCTATAAGCACCGTTGGATAAGGGCTGAGTCTGCAGGGCAAGAGGATCGAATCAACGTAACCGGCAAACTCCGTGAGGGGTATGAGCTGGTTAGAGCTGATGAGTATCCTGAGTTTGACAGTGTGGTCCAAGAAGACGGAAAGCACGCAGGTGTTATTTCTGTCGGTGGATTGTTGCTGGCAAGGATTCCTGAAGAAACAGCAGAAGAGCGTCGAGAGTATTATCAAAGTAGAACCCATGATCAGATGCGGGCTGCGGACAATGACCTGATGAAGACGAACGCACATTCGTCGATGAAGATCAATGCTCCTGATAGGCAGTCCCGTGTAAGCCTCGGAGGTCCTCGGTCCTCCGAATAACCCTGTTATTTAAGGACATATATCATGGCTAATGTAGATAAAGCTTTCGGTTTGCGTCCGCTCGGTAACCTGTCTGCCTCTGGTTCACAGAAGCAGTACGGCTACGAGATTGCGGACAACCAAGCCGGTGCTATCTTTCAAGGGGACCTTGTTACCCTGAAAGATGGTTATATTCTGCAGTTTGACCCCGCCAGTCACTCGGCGGCGGTAGGCGTGTTCAATGGTTGTTTCTATACCGATCCAACTACTGGAAAGCCTACTTTTTCAAACTACTACCCCGGTTCGGTCAACATCACACAAGGCAAAATCACTGCTGACGTGTTGGACGACCCGAATCAACTGTTTATCATTCAGAATGACGGCACTTCTGCTGTAGCAAACTATGGCAAGAACGCTGATATCGTCGTTGGCACAGGCAGCACTACCACTGGTGTTTCCGCTAACGAGCTTGATACCAGCTCTATTGCTACTACTGCTGCGCTGAACCTGAAGATTGTAGGTCTTTGGGATGTCCCCGGTAATGCCGTGGGCGCCAACGCTGTCGTTGTGGTTAAAATCAACGAGCATCTGTACGGAAGTGCAGGCGTAGCTGGCCAATAAGGAGTAAATGACCAATGGCAATTTCACGTTCACAACTCGTAAAAGAGCTTGAACCCGGTCTGAATGCTCTATTTGGACTGGAATACAACAACTACGAAAACGAGCATGCGGAAGTCTATTCCACTGAGTCTTCAGATCGAGCATTTGAAGAGGAAGTGATGCTCAGTGGCTTTGGCGAGGCACCTGTTAAATCGGAAGGCTCTGGCGTTGCATACGACCAAGCGCAAGAGGTTTACACAGCTCGTTATACCCATGAAACCATTGCTCTGGCTTTTAGCCTGACTGAAGAGGCCATTGAGGACAACCTTTATGACTCTCTGGCGTCTCGCTACACCAAGGCTTTGGCTCGTAGTATGGCTCAGACTAAGCAGATTAAAGCTGCTGACATTCTGAACAACGCTTTCACCACATCTCTTGGTGGAGACGGCAAGCCACTTTGTGCGACAGATCACCCGACTCTTACCGGTCCTGATCTGGCAAACGAGTTGGCTACTTCAGCAGACCTTTCCGAGGCTTCTCTGGAACAGGCTCTGATTGATATTGCTGCCTTCACTGACGAGCGTGGTCTGAAGATTGCAGTTCAGGGCACTAAGCTCATTATCCCTAAAGAGCTTCAGTTCACTGCTGACCGTATCTTGAAGTCTACTCTGCGCGTAGGTACTGCAGACAACGACATCAACGCGGTCCGTAACATGGGAATGGTGCCTCAGGGTTACTCAGTCAATCATTACTTGACCGATCCTGATGCGTTCTTCATCATGACTGATGCCCCTAACGGCATGAAGATGTTCCAGCGTGTAGCTATTAGCACTGGTTTCGAGGGTGACTTTGAAACAGGAAATGTGCGCTACAAGGCTCGTGAGCGTTACAGCTTCGGCTTTAGCGATCCTCGCGGCATTTTCGGCTCTCCGGGTACTCCTTAGAGATCGACGAAAGGGGCCTCTTGTAGGCCCCTTTCTTTTTCTATATCCTCAACCTAATCCCTGACAGGTGCAATCCCGCGCCTGACCCTAGCCACGACAGGAGATACACATGGCTACTACTACTTTTTCTGGTCCTATCAAGGCCGGAACCATCAAAGATACCATCGGTACAACCGTAGGTTCAGACGTTGCAAACGTCGGTTCTGTTCTTATGGCGCAATCTGCTGTGATTGATATAGCTGGTGCCAGTAGCGCAGATCAGGTTGTTGCTACTATTCCTGCTAATTCACAGATTGTTGACGCCATCCTTAACGTCACTACTGCTAACGACGACGGCACTGCCTCGACTGTAGTGGTAGGCACAGCTGCTGATCCAAATGCTTTTATTCCATCTACCAGCGTTCAGGCTGTTGGAACCACTCGCGGCACTTTGGACACTGAAGCCACTGACGTAGGAACTACAGATATTCAAGTTTTAGCTGATTTTGCAGCCACAGCAGGTGATGGCACCGCTGGCGTAGCTACTGTCACAATCTTGTATATTCAAAACAACAATCTCTCATAACGGGAGGTGATCCGTGAGCTATAGCAACATCAAAACCGTCACTAAGACGGCAGATGCTTCAGCTGTGGTAGGACGTTGCCGTTTATACGGCATTTACTTTACCAACACAGCGACAGGCTCTTCTTTCGCGTTAAAGGACGGTACAACGTCTGGCGGCACCGCTCTGGTCACTATAAACACCCCAGCAGCAGCTGGCGCTCAGGACTTGTTTATTCCAGACGCAGGTGTTTTGTTTGAGACAGGTATCTACATTGACGTGAATGATGCCGAAGTAACAAGTGTTACTTTGTTTTTTGAAGGAGGTGATCCTCAGTAATGGCCAGCACCAAGAACGTAAAACGCACGCCTTCGGGACGTGTTTCTTATCGCGGTGAGACTTTTGCGGGATACAACAAACCCAAAAGAACCTCTGGAGGCAGTAAGAAGTTTGCGGTTCTGGCCAAGAAGGGAGACCAAGTAAAGCTGGTCAGGTTTGGTGATCCGAACATGACCATCAAGAAAAGTAACCCCGGTCGTCGAGCCAATTTTAGGGCTAGACATAACTGCGATACTGCAAAGGATAAATTTACTGCGCGGTACTGGAGTTGTAAAAAATGGTAAGGAAAAAGGCTGCAAAAAAGAAGGTAGTCCGAAAGGCCGCCGGAGGCGCAGTCAAAAAGTCCTCTGTAAACAAAGCAGGCAACTACACGAAGCCTACTATGAGAAAACAGCTTTTTAATCAAATAAAGGCTGGAGGAAAAGGCGGTAAGCCCGGTCAATGGTCAGCGCGTAAAGCCCAGATGTTGGCTAAACAGTACAAGGCGAAAGGCGGGGGCTACAAAGACTAATGTCTCTTAAAAAGTCCCAGAAATCGCTAAAAGCTTGGACTAAGCAAAAGTGGAGAACTAAAAGCGGTAAGCCCTCCACACAGGGACCCAAAGCCACAGGCGAAAGATATCTGCCTGCTAAGGCCATTAAGTCTATGAGCAGTAAAGAGTATGCAGCGACCACCCGCAAGAAGCGAGCGGATACTGCGAAGGGTAAACAGTTTTCGGCGCAACCTAAAAAGGTTGCTAAAAAAGTTAAACGTCATAGACGAGTGAGGTAATCAAAATGGCTGGACGTGGAATGGGTGCGGCAACTCGAGGTGGTGGAGCGGTTTCCTCTGGACCTCGTAACAAAAAGATTTCTTCTCCTAGCCCAAAGGTTGAGGTCATGATGGCCAAAGGCGGCATGGCCAAGAAAAAAGGCAAGTTCCCTGACCTGACAGGAGACGGCAAAGTAACGCAAGCGGATGTGTTGAAAGGTCGTGGAGTTAAGCGCATGCGCGGCGGTGGTATGGCCAAGAAAAAGATGATGGCAAAAGGCGGTATGGCTAAAAAGAAAATGCGTGCTGGCGGCATGGCAATGAAAAAAATGCGCGGCGGCGGTATGGCAATGAAAAAGAAATGATTACGGATGCTGACCGAAAAGGCATAGTAAAAGAGATCAGAGACTGGTCTAAGTATGCCCTAGAGGCCAGCAGCTCTGATTTCAACAATCTGCCGCCTTGCCCGTATGCAAAAGCAGCATGGCAAGAAAACAAAGTAGAGATACTTTTTAAGACGGATAGTGAGGATTACAGGACCCTTTATGTGACTCTAAGCGAATGGGATGACTCAAAAGAGTTAGTGATCATAGCGGATACAGAGTTTGTAGAGGACCCAGATGAGTTTCATCAGTTTGTAGATAGCTTGAATGAGGCTATTGCAGACGAGGCATTTGAGGATAAAGATTTCTGGATAATGGGATTTCATCCAGAAGACGAGTCAAATGAGCTTATTGATGATGGGACTTTTGAAGGGGAAACAGAGACACAGTATGCAATGTTTTTCGTACAGCGGTTGTCGAAATTAGAGAGAGCCGCAGAAAAACTAAGGCCCCTCGGATACTACGACAAGTATTTCAGGGAATATGATGTAGCAAAAATGTACGAGCTACGAACTAATTTTTACAGGCAGCTGCTCGATGGCGACCTCAGGAACAGCAACATTTGATCTCAACATCGACGACCTCATAGAAGAGGCGTTTGAGCGTTGTGGTATGAGAATGACAGCTGGATATCAGCTGTCATCAGCTCGTCGTTCTTTGAATCTATTATTCTCAGATTGGGCCAACAGGGGTCTTAACCTTTGGACCATTGAGCAGGCTACTGCTGTACTGGCTGACGGCACGACTACGATCGCACCCGGAGCGGATACGGTAAACGTGCTCTCTGCTGTGATACGAGACACGATAAATGGTGAGCAGCAGGACATCAGCATAGATAGGATAGGCCGGTCAGAGTATTTAGACCTGCCCAATAAGCTGACAAAGGCTAGACCATCGCAGTTTTATGTCGAGAGAACAACTACTCCAACTGTGTACTTGTATCCGACAGCTGACAAAGCCTATACCTTGGTTTATTACCGGATTCGACGGATACAGGATGCTGGTGACTACACTAATACAAGTGACGTGAACTTCAGGTTTTTGCCTTGTTTAGCTTCTGGTCTGGCCTACATGCTTTCTCTGAAATATGCGCCGGACAGAGTAGGACTTTTGAAACAAATTTATGAGGAAGATTTCCAAAAAGCCGCGCTGGAGGACAGGGATACTGCCAGCGTCCATTTTGTGCCTCAGATAGAGTATTGAAATGGCTACGGCAACTGGTAAATTTTCCTACGGTCTGTGTGATTATTGCGGTAGAAGATACCGCTATCTGGACCTAAAAAAGAACTGGAAAGGGTTTATGGTCTGCCCTGAAGACTATGAGCCAAAAGAACCTCAGATTGAGCCTCTGCAATATAGAGGCGATGCGATAGCACTAACCAATCCGAGGCCAGATAGGACTGAACCCTTGACTGTCGTTGTCAACAACGCAGGAGGAGACACTCCTTTCGAGACGATACCAAATTCTATGCAGCCTGCCCCGTCTACGATAGCGGTAGAGGGAGTAGGTGAAATAGGCAATGTTACCGTGGTGACGCCATGACATACGATGAGTTAGTGACAAACATAAGAAATTACACTGAGGTGGACAGTAATGTCTTCTCTAACAGTGTGATTAATACATTCATCACAATGGCCGAGAACAGGATTCTTAGGGACATTGACCTCGACGTATTTAAAAAAGAATCAACTGCTTCTATGACCAGTGGCGATCGTTTTTTGACAATGCCATCGGACATACTGACGCATCGATACCTGATATTTACTGATGCAGCAGGAGACCAGATATTTTTGGATTTCAGGGACAATTCTTTTATCAAAGAATATTGGCCTGATTTTACCGAAACCGGAGTACCAAAGTATTACTCGGTTTGGGATGAAAGCAATTTTTGTATAGCACCGACGCCAAGCACAACTTACTCGGTGCAGCTAGGTTACATCTACAGGCCGCCACAGCTTTCTTCAAGTAATACAACAACTTGGACAAGCAACAATGCCCCTGAGGCATTGTTGTATGCCTGTCTGATACAGGCGTATAGTTACACCAAAGGGCCTTTAGATATGGTCCAGTATTTTGAGAATAGCTATAAGCAAGCTATTCAAGGCCTTGGCATTGAGCAACAAGGGCGCCGTCGTCGTGACGAATATCGTGATGGCATGATTAGGATACCTATTAAATCAGAGAGTCCCGGCCCATGATTGAAGGCGTACAAACATCGGTAGACAATGGGTTTAAAATAGAGGTTAAAACCACCAGCAATCGTGGTTGGACGCCAGAAGAACTGGCAGATCGAGCCCTAGACAAGTTACTGCATGTTAGTAAAGACGCTGATGAGCAGGTAAGGGCGCAAGCCCTTGTTTTTAAAGACCAAATTAGACAAGTTTTGGTGTTTTACATGAAAGAGGCTATCAGATCAGATAGAACCACTATTTGTGCAGAACTCGAAAAGCAAGGCCAAAAAGAATTGGCCGATATTATCCGTAAACTATAGGAGAGGCCCATTATGGCTATTACTCAAGCAATGTGTACGAGCTTCAAAGTGGAGCTTCTTAACGGTATACACGCATTTGGAACCACGGTCGCTAGAGCAGGCACTACTGCCGACACCTTTAATCTTGCTTTGTACACAAGTTCAGCAAGCTTAGACGCTTCGACCACGGCATACACCGCTACTAACGAAGTGTCTGGAACTGGATATACAGCGAAAGGCGCTGCTTTGACAGCCGTTGCTCCGACTAGTTCTGGAACTACCGCCTTTACTGACTTTAATGATCTGACTTTTTCTACGGCTACCATTACAGCTCGTGGCGCATTGATCTTTAATGACACTCAGTCCGGTGATCCATCGGTGGCGGTGTTGGATTTTGGCGCAGACAAGACGTCTACCGCCGGTGATTTTACCATTGTGTTCCCGACTGCGGACTCTAGCAACGCGATAATTCGTATTGCGTAGAAGGTGCTAAATGGCTGACGTTACCGTCCCTTTAGGGGGCTGGGATTACGGCAACTGGGGTGGCGGAGAATGGGGCAATAATAGCCCTGCGATGCCCCTTGCCACCGGACAAGTGGGAAGTGCCTCTGTAACAGGAGACGCTTTTGTATCTGTCACGGGAGTCTCAGGTACCACTGGTTTAGGTAGCGCCACAGCACAAGCGGCGGCGTCAGTTAGTGTTACAGGTGTATCGGCCACAGGTATAGCTGGATATACCGTATGGAACGTCACCGTTGATTTAGACGGTTGGGGCCGTGGAACTTGGGGTCAGAACGCTTGGAATGAGTCTCTTGGGCTTGTTGCCACTGGTGCGGTTGGCTCAGTAACCGTTCAAGAAGGTGTTGGGGTATTCCCGACAGGCGTAGCGGGCACGACTGCTTTAGGCAATGTTGTAGCTAACGCCGACGGTGCGGTGGATGTGCTTGGAAACGCAGCCACGGGACAAGTTGGAAGTCCAACAGTAACCGCAGATGCCATTGTTGCAGCCACTGGAGTTGCAGGTACTACGGCGTTAGGTACCGCTGGGGTACAAGGGAGTGTGATCCTTTCTGCTACAGGGGTGCAGGGCACCACAGCCCTTGGCACTCCGGTAGTAAATGCCGACGCTACGGTCAATGTTACGGGTGTAGCGGGCACGACAGCTCTAGGCAGTGCCACGGTTGAGCTTGTTCTTAGGGTTCTTGTAACAGGGGTGCAGGGCACCACTGGATTAGGAAACACGACAGAAACAGGCAAAGGGAACGTCTATCCAACAGGGGTACAAGCCACTGGACAGGTAGGAAATGTGCTAGTATGGGGACAAATAGTACCAAACCCCGGAACGACTTGGACGGAGATAGCGGCATGAGAACAGTAAATGAAGCTAAAAACTTAGAAAGCGGAATTGATCCGCGTCACGAAGTAGAGATACTTTGTGCGAATTGCGGTTTCGATCTTGACGAGTCTGAGCTTGAAGCGGACACTTGCTCTGATTGCGGCCAACCGTTGAATCTTCGACAAAATACAAAGATTTATGCAACCTCGGTGCCACCAGCAACGGGAGATGCTTCTTTATAGGAGTTAAGAAATGGCCACTTATGTCAATAATTTAAGATTGAAAGAAATTGCCACAGGTGATGAAAGTGGCACTTGGGGTACGAGTACAAATACCAACCTTGAGCTGATCGGTGAAGCTCTGGGTTACAACACGCAAGACGGATTTTCCTCTGACGCTGATGCTAGTACCACGGTAGCAGATGGCGCGACTGATCCGGCCCGTGCATTGTATTTTAAGGTCACATCTAGTGCGACCCTCACGGCGACTAGAACGCTGACTATTGGGCCAAACACCGTCTCTCGTGTCATGTGGATCGAGAACGCTACTACAGGCGGTCAGTCCATTAACATCTCGCAAGGCTCCGGCGCTAACGTCACTATACCTACCGGGGCAGCTAAGATTGTCTACCTCGACGGTGCGGGTTCCGGGGCTGCTGTAGTAGACGCCTTGGGCCAAGTTGATGTCGGAGATGGCACAGTCACCAGCGTAAGTGGTACAGGCACAGTCAACGGTATAAGCCTGTCAGGCACAGTCACTAGCTCAGGTAATATTACTCTGGGTGGTGCGCTCACTGGTGTAGACCTGACCTCTCAAGTTACAGGCACATTACCTGTTGCTAACGGCGGTACAGGCATTACCTCTCTTGGCTCTGGAGTAGCAACTTGGTTAGGTACTCCTTCCTCTGCTAACTTGGCCACTGCTGTAACAGATGAAACAGGCTCAGGTGCTTTGGTATTTGGTACTAGCCCATCCCTGACGACGCCTAAAGTTGTTACGGGCATTAACGACACCAACGGTGCGGAGCTAATTAAAGTTACAGCAACAAGTTCTGCTGTAAACGAAGTGACTTTGGCTAACGCAGCCACTGGGAACAACCCGACACTATCGGCTACGGGTGATGATACCAATGTCGGTATCGACGTTACACCCAAAGGAACGGGCGAGTTGGATGTTACTGCCAGTTTTATGACGGGCATCTTTTCTGACAAAGTATCGGCGCTAGGTAATACGGGAACATCGCAAACAATAGACGTAAGCACAGGTCAAGTTTTTACAGCGACACTGACGGGTAACTGCACTTTTACGTTGTCTGGTTCAAACAGTAATTCTAGTAGAGCGTCCTCGTTTACGTTGATTCTTACTAACGATGCGACCGCAAGCCGAACTGTGGCTTTTGCAGGAGGCACGGTAGAGTTTCCCGGAGGTTCAGTTACTCGTACTGAAGACGCAAATGCTACGGATATTTGGTTTTTCTTTTCGCCAGACGGCGGTACAACTTGGTATGGCACTATACCAATGAAAAATTTGTCTTAATTTAATTGCCTAGATAGGAGATACCGTTATGGCACTTACAACAGAACAGCAAGCTCAGGTTGAATTTGAAAATGCTCTTCGCGCCGAAGATCGGACAGAAGATGGAAAAAGAAATAAGTTAGATGCCGTTCGGATGGCTCAAGAAATTTTGGTTGAAAATCGTCGCACTAAAACTGCATCCGAAGTTACAGACATAACAGCATCCGAAGTTACTACTTTAGCTGATAGTTTAATTACTTACATTAACTCATAGTATGGAAGTATACGCTTACTTCTCTTCTCCAATTTATCGTGAAGAGCGCCCGGAATGGGTGGAAGACACGCTAAAACATACGAAAAAATACTACGAGCAAATAGAGCCATCAGTAGTTAAACAGACATGTCATATGGCTAAAGACCCTGACCTTGGGTACTTAGCGGCTTACTTTCGGGATAAGGGCGTTAGTATTCTAAAGGATCAGGGTTATTTAACAGATGAGTATGAGTTTTATGTGTCTGGTATGTGGGGTCAGGAGTTTGCGTGTACTGGCAGTAATGTCATGCATGTACACGGGGACAGTCAAATATCTGGGTTTTACTTTTTAGAAGTGCCTGAGAATGGCTCTTATCCTATATTTGATGACCCAAGGCCCGGTAAGCGTATGTCTGATTTGTGGGCAACGCCTAGTGATGACGTAAGGATGGCAACGCCTCAAATACACTTTAGCAATGTGATTCCCGGAACTATGTTGTTGTTTAACTCGTGGTTGCCTCACATGATCACGCAAAATCAATCCAACAACCCGACAAAATTTGTGCATTTTATTCTGTCGCAAAGAAAAAGGTTTATTTAATGCAACATGTAATTACTCCGCACATGCGAAACTTAGAACCTTTCGCTTGGTGGGATGGAGCTTTTACGGAACAAGAACTTAATTATTTACAGCAACAAGCGATGGATGCTTCTCAAGACGCTGAAGTAGGTCAGAATGGTGGCTCCGTTGTTCCTGAAATACGAAGGTCAGAAGTTAATTGGGTAGAAAAAAGCAATCAAAATTCTTGGGTTTTTGAAAAACTTGGAGATGTTGCGGCGTCTTTAAATGCCAATTATTTCGGGTTTGATCTATTTGGTTTTGGTGAGCGGTTACAGTTGACTAATTACCATCAAGATAAACAAGGCATGTATGGGTGGCATCAAGATTTTGGAGGAGGCGTATCTAGGAAACTTTCTTTGGTACTCCAACTTACAGACCCCTCAGAGTATGAGGGAGGCAATTTAGAGTTAATGATTTCTGGCTCTCCTCTTGCTATGCGTAAACAACGAGGGTTGATAATTGCGTTTCCGTCGTGGGCTTTGCATCAAGTAACTCCCGTAACAAGAGGAACAAGACAGTCCTTGGTGGCTTGGGTATCAGGGCCTAACTTCAAATGAATATTAAAGAAGATAATTTTATAAATGTTTACTCTGGCGTTTACCCAGAAAATTTTTGCCAGCACTTAATAAATGAATTTGAACGTCATATTAGTCTAGGTTCTGGCTCAAACAGAATGCAAAGTGAAGATGCTGCTAAACACCAAAAAGACGATTATCAACTTTTCTATAATGGTAAAAATTTTTATATTGAGCCGTTTGAGGATATTAGATCAGAAGACTTATTCTTTGATGGCCTGCAAAAATGTTTCAATCATTACACAAGCAGCTATTCAATTTTAAAAGATTTCAATATTAACTGTAACCACATGAAGTTTCAGAAAACGACTGAAGGTGGCGGCTATCATGTGTGGCATTGTGAACAAGCCAACGGTAGAGACGCCAGTAGAGTTTTGGTTTACATGTTGTATCTAAACACACTGCCAGAAGAATCTAATGGCGAAACAGAATTTTTGTATCAAAAAAAGAGATTAACCCCTACGGAAAACACAATAGTTTTATGGCCCGCCGGGTTTACACACCCTCATAGAGGTAATCCTGTTTATGGAAGTACGGCTAAATACATTGTGACGGGGTGGTTTTTTCTTGAGTAATTTTATTGATAAAGGTTATGTGTATATACCGAATTTGTTGGATGAAGATAGCACAGAATTAGTGTCATCTTATTTTGACAACAAGGTAGCTCGTGGAGAAATACGAGAAGATAGTGATGGAACCACTAAAATTACATATTACGCCGACCCTTTAACAGAAGTGCTTTTAAAGCGTATGGTTCCTTTTGTAGAAAATACAATTGGGGAAGAGGTATTTCCAACGTATTCCTACTTTAGAATTTACCAGCCAAAAGAAATTCTTAGCAAACATACAGACAGACCTTCCTGTGAAATAAGCATGACGGTTAGCATTGCGAAAGTGGGTTCTACAAGTAGGGTCTACATGCAGGCAGAAGGAAGGGAAGCTAGTAGTTTTTCTCTTTCGGTTGGTGATGCGGTTTTGTACGAAGGTTGTAAAATTAAACACTGGCGTGAACCTTTGGAAGACAATCAACTTGTTGTGCAGTGTATGCTGCATTATGTTAGGAAAAATGGCCCGAATGCAGGGCTTATTTATGACGGTAGAAGCAGGTTAGGAGAAATATCATGCCAATAGGAACCGGTAAAGCGGGCCTTTTGGGGGGAGGAGGCGTCCCCGGAGGCTGTCAAACTTTTAATGTATCAGGTACTTTTTCCGTGCCTGTTGGTGTTTCTACCGTCAGCCTAACCGGCGTAGGTGGAGCAGGTAATCCCGGAAACGCAGGTAATCCCGGCGGTCAAGGTAAAGGTGGTGGTGGGGGACGCGGTGGGGCGGCTTGTTCACCTTTATGTTCTTTATCTCAATACGGTAATGGCGGCGGCCCAAACGGTGCAACTGGCACCCCCGGAAACGCGGGAAACCCCGGAAACAGCCCTGCTTCAAGCTTTGGTTCTTGCCATGTTTTTCCCGGTGGGACTGCGGGAACCGGGGGGTCTAGAGGGAATGGTGGCGCAGGAGGCGGCAACGGCGGTATAGGTGGCTCTGCTAATGCAATTGGTCAGCGAGGTAATGCGGGCAACCCCGGAACTGGCCCTAATACTGGTGGTTACGGAAGACGCGGTGCTCCCGACATGCAAGGTGGGGGTGGGGTGGAGGTGCTGGAAATAGCAGTCCGGGTAATCCTACCGGCGTCAACGACAATGGTAGAAACGCAGGGACTGGAGGTAGTAACCAAGGCAAACCGGGGGGTGTAGGTGGCTTTTTTGGTACTAATCCCGGTTGTTATTTTGGGTTTCCGTATAACCCTGACCCCGGAAACCCCGGTGGCAATAAGCCGTCTAATGCTGTCTATGGTGCAGGCGGAGGCGGGGGTGCTTTGAGATTTTCAGCAAATAGTTTTAATTCTTATACTAGTGCCGGCGGAGGCGGAGGAGGCGGTAAGGGAAGCGCGGGCAACTCCGGTAATCCCGGAAACCCCGGTTCTGCGGCAAACCCCGGAGCTTTTTGTTGCGTTGCGGTTACACCCGGTGGATGTGTTCCGGTGACTGTTGCTCCCGGTGGTCAGGTTTTTGTTTCTTGGAATCCTCAATAAAGGAGTTTTTATTTGTATGCGGTTAAACAAAAAGCAAAAGGAGCAAGTTCAAAAAAGAAAGTTTGAAATTGAGACTGAACTAGCTGAACAGCGTTTTGACCAAGAAAAATATTTGTTAGACAGGCGATTTAAGGAAGATCAAACTGAAGATGGTCGTCGAGCTAGAGGTTTTACTGTTGGCACTGCGGGTGGAGGCACTACTGAAATAACGATGAGAGGGCCGGGGGGCCAGTTCTTGTTTCACCTTGTTCAACCTGTAGAAGTTGTAGAAATAATTCATCAACTGTGCGCTAACATTGGATGCCATATTAATATAATCCCAAGAAAAGATTTCGCTAGTTGGAGAGATTGGCGGGTTACGGAAGAGGAGTTGGCTCACGCGAGAGGGCAGCAGGCGTTGCAAGGTGTAGGGTGGCCGCCCTTTGTTAGCGACATAAATCCTCATTTGCAAGTTGGCGCTAATATGCCCAACCCAGATGAACAACCGGGCAGGGCTTTGAGAAACGATAAGGAGCATGAAGATGCTGTGGCAATTGAGAAAGATATCAACAAGCGAAGCTCTAAGTCCCGCAGGCGAACTTCCAAATAACTGGGGGCCTATATTTGGTCTAGCTGGAGTTCAAGACCGTATCGGGGATTTGTCTTGGTTAGGTGATGCTTATTCCGACAAAGGTTGGTTTCAATTAACAGAATCAGAAGAGCATGATTTTTTTAAGCAGAAAGTAGATTCTGAGTTGTCTTCTCTAAAAGCAGAAGCAAACAATACTATTGGCTCTTCAGGTATAACCGTTGAGCAAAAGAAAAAATGGTTAGAATACCTTATAATGCTAGATGAAGTTCCGCTTCATCCAGATTACCCAAAAGCCGTTCCGCTACCTGCCAAGCCCGTTTTCAGTGAAATATAGAATACGGTTTAACAAGTCTAGGGGTTGTCCGGGTCGAGGCACTGAAGAGCATGTTTGGAGAGTTTTTCAGGGTGATACAGAGTGGTTGGCAAGGCATGTAATTATTGAAGTTCCTTCCAGAAGTGAGCAGGAAGGACTAGATTGGAACATAGTTTGCGAAGGCAGCATGTTGTTTTTTGAGGATACTGATACGGTAGTTATATGCAAGTAACCGGATACAGAGAAAAAGGTTTGTCTTATGTAGTAGTAGATCATTATTTTCCTCCCAAAAATCTTGCAGAAGTAAGACAGGAACTAATTGATTTACGAAGACTAGCTGGAACTCCCGAGCATACTAACTCCGCTTTATCTGAGGATGGAGAAATACTTAATAAAGGGCATAGCTTTTTTATAGATGGTGTTTACAAAAAAAGAAGGCAGTTCTCCCCGCTTTTGGAAGCTAATCGTAGGCTGTTTTCTGAAGAGCTAATTTTAGAATTAGTAAAACATGATCAGGTTTTTAATTTTATAGATCAATCGAATAGAGACGATACCTTAATAAATTATTATTACGATAAAGAAGCGTATGCTCCGCATGCCGACACATCACGGATAACCGCTGTTACTTCTTTGGGGGTTGGAGAATTTAAAGGCGGAGATTTTTTATTTCCAGATCAAGGGATAGAAATACCTTTTAAGGATAATCGTTGTGTAATTTTTCCGTCTTGTGTGAAACACGGTAGTTCACCAGTTAGGACAGACTCTCATAGTTACAGGATTTCAGTTGCTCAATTTGTTGATTTCGTTAGTGATGGAGAGTGGGCAATATAAGAGTATGCGCTGTGATTCAAGGCAACACAGAATGGTTAGCAAGGTATGTAATTATTGAAGTGCCTTCAAGAAGTGAGCAAGAAGGGCCAGATTGGAACATAGTTTGTAGTGGTGAGATGTTGTTCTTTAGCGACACGGACACAGTAGTAATAACATAAAGGTGCTTATTTAATGGCGGCTCCCAAAATTAAGATGATGGCATGTAGCAATGTATATATACGTCAAATGCACTTTGCAGGAAAAAACGACGTTGAAGCAGGGCACTCTCACACGTATGACCACGCTACCGTTTTAAGTAATGGAAGTATTAAGTATGAGATTTTAGACAAGTTTGATGGTGATACAGTAAGCGAAAAAATTTTTACTGCCCCAGATATGATTTATGTAGAAAAAAACAAGTTTCACCGAATAACTGCGTTACAGGACAACACCATTTGTTGCTGTACCCATGCTTTACGCTCAATAGATGGTGATTTAATACCACCTGATTCTTTTATAGAGGCAAAGGACTTGGTAAAAAATGCCAGCATACTGGCTGTGGCTGAACAAAAAATAGGTAAACAGTTGGGTAATTTAATACACGTTTCAAATACAGTTAGTCCTAAAAACTAAAAGGTTTTGAGAGTATGCGCTGTGATTCATGTTTTTGTACTGATTATGACTATAGGTGGGGTCGAGGTAGCTAACGACGACTGTCGTGAGGCTATGTGCTTCCGTAGTATTGACACCTGTAACGAATTTGCCGCAAAACTAAGACAGAGAGGTTCGCCCAGTACCTCTATAGGGATCACAGCGTACTGCAAGCCAATACTGGTAGACCCGACTCAAGACGGGGTGAAAGTCTACTAATGGCCGCAGAGATCGTAGCAGCAGTACAGATATGCGCCTCTGCCTACCGCTTTATGAAAACGGCGGTGACTGAGGGTCGGGAGCTGGGTGATATGACCAGAGCTTTAAGTAAGTTCTGGGACGCCCGAGAAGAAGTCAGCATACTGGAGCAGAAAGCCACTAACCCCAGCAAGATAGAAAAGCTGTTTGGTGGCAAGTCTGTTGAGAGTCAGGCTCTGGAGATCACGCTTCAGAAGAAGAAAGCAGAGCAGCTAGAGAAAGAGCTGAAAGACCTGTTTTATTGGACGGGCAACGCCAATCTCTGGCATGACATGATTCGTGAAAGAGCTAAGATACGGAACTTACGCATTGCAGCGGCTAGGCAAAAAGCCCAAAACAGAGCGACAATGATAGACCTCGCTGTTATTTTTGGCATATTGGGTTTTGCAATGGTTGTTGTACTAGCGATTACTAGCGTAGCGGTAGAGTGATGGCATATGGCAAAAGTCAACGAAGACACAGAACTTGCCATTCCGTTGAAGAATATTTTGGCGTTGTTGGCGTTTATGTCTGTTATAACCGCTGGATATTTTAGTCTCATTGAACGAATAAACGCGCTGGAACACGATTTTGAAATTGCAGAAATGGCTATAGAGCAAAACAATGAGTTTAGGGTGAAATGGCCTAGAGGAGAGCTTGGCGCTTTACCGGCAGACGCTAGACAAGATTTGTTTATTGAACTCCTCCAAAATCAGATAGAAAGATTAGAAAAGAACTTAGAAAGAGTGGACGATATTCAGGTACGCACAAAACTGCTTGAGCAGCGGTTGGACTTCGATATTCCGCTGGAAGGAGAGATATAGGTATAGAGTAATGGAATATCAGTTGTTGTTTAACATAATTATAGCGGTGGCCGGATTCCTTGGTGGGGTGCTGGTCAATCGCCTGTTTGGCACGTTAGATAAAATAAATGACGAGCTTAAACTTATACCTGAGAAATATGTTGCCAAGGATGACTACCGCGAGGACATCCGTGAAATCAAAGAGATGCTTGGTGCAATATTCAAGCGCCTAGAAGGAAAAGCTGACAAATGAAACTTGATCCCGTACTGCTCAATATGGCCTGTAGCTGGGCTATGAAGGCTTACAATGACAAGAACAAAGACGCTATTAAAATCGAAAGCCGCGTGACGGGAGCGACGGCTTTTGTCATAAAACGAAAGTCTATAGACGTTATTGCGTTCAGAGGCACCCAAAAGAAAGCAAACGACATCCTGACGGATATGCTCGTGGTCCCAGTCCCTTATGTAAAAAGACTGTGCCATGGCGGCTTTGTGGCCCAGCACGCCTCAATATGGGGCGAGATTAAAAAACACCTAGACCCCAAGAAACGCACCTTAATTACAGGTCACAGTCTTGGAGGCGCGTTAGCCGAGCTGTCTGCAGCTAAACTAAACGGCAAGCACGACAACATCAACTTGATTACGTTTGGCAAGCCAAACGTGTTCTTCAAAGGCTTCAAACGACCAATGAAGCTCGACACCCAGATATCCTGCGTCAACGGCAGCGACATGGTGGCTAGAATCCCACGTCTGTGCTACGGCCCGTCTAAATCTCAGGTAATGCTGTATTTCTCCAACACAGGGCCTGACTACATCAATCCAAGCAAGGACACCAGACTGGCCGATAGAGGCGACATAAAAGACCGCGTTGCTGACCACAGCATGTCGGACTATCAGAAAAGATTGAAAAACTATTTTGAAGGCCAAGAAAAGGTAAAGCCTATTAATGCCGAAGCACGTAAACAAATGGAGAAAATGAAATGAGACTGATCTGCCTGCTGTTTGTGTTCACTCTGTCAAGCTGCACGTCTGTACAGGGCGTGATCGACAACAAAGAAATCTACTGTTCACAGTTCTACAAGGGTATCCGAGCCGTAGGTCGCTCTGCTCTGTCTGCTACTGCTGGCGTGGTAGTGCCTGATGTCTGTGACACTATTGACGATATTGTTGCGGAGGAAAACGCCGACGGCGTAGACAAAAGCGATAGCTGATCTTAGGTTAATTATCCAACTGGTGCTGCTGTTCAAATGAAACTAGGCTCTCTGCTTAAATCTCTCGCTCCCACGGTAGCTTCTGCTGCTGGTGGCCCTATGGCCGGTATGGCAATCAAGATGGTTGCCAGTAAGATCGGCGTCCCAGATGCTGGGGTTGAGCAGATTGAGAAGATACTAGAGACGCAGCCAGAGAAGGCGGTACTCGTAAAGCAAGCAGATACTGACTTCAAAGACCGGATTCGAGAGCTTGAGATTGACCTTGAGTCGTTTAAGACTGAAGTCGAAGACCGAAAGGACGCTAGGCGCGTGTTTGGAAATGACCCAACACCGAAGATATTTGCCGTAATTAGCCTGCTGGGGTTCCTTGCTTATATCTTCATGGTGACCATACAGCCGCCTGATGCTAATGATGATGGGGTAGTAAACCTCGTATTGGGGTACCTCGGAGGACTGGTTTCGGGTATTTCAGCCTATTTCTTCGGCGGGTCTAATGGCAAGAAGTGATATGGAAAAGCTGGTTGCAATGCTCAAGCGCCACGAGGGCGAAGTGGTTACCAATGGCCGTCATGTGGCATATAAGTGCCCTGAGGGATACTGGACGCTGGGTATTGGGCGTAATATTGACCCAGAAAACGGCATTGGGCTGTCTGACGAGGAAGTTAATTTCCTGCTAGAAAACGATATAGCC
>Ga0181552_10000586_pt1 | contig 28101 bp, 25 predicted proteins | sample 011ome_18_FD_130583 | JGI IMG/M metagenome (GOLD analysis project Ga0181552, IMG submission 130583) | Coastal salt marsh microbial communities from the Groves Creek Marsh, Skidaway Island, Georgia - 011501BT metaG (megahit assembly) | ecosystem: Environmental > Aquatic > Marine > Intertidal...
AGCGATGTTTGTGAACCCATTTGCCCAGTCCTCGCGACAGCCATTCCAGGAACAGATCGCAAAGCATCGGGCAAATTATAAATCTGTCTTTCTTTAAGCTCATCACCAGATATTCTTGTTACCCATGGAGAGGCTTTACTGTAGAGTTGAGGAGTCCGGCTTTCCACAACCACCATCGGTTCAAGCACAGCCTTTCCTAAAAGAGTTGTTACCATGAATGAGTTAACCGCCAAAATTCGAAAAAATGTGCACATCGTGTAAATGATAATCCACTATCATTAAACGGCAAGAAATAAGCAAAAAAGAAACTTGTTTATTACCTAATTTAGGCGTTCGACTTGTACATTCAGAAGGATTAGAAGGGATTAATGAAATCTTGGAAATGGTTCACTGCCGCAATGCTTCTATTTGCCGGCATTATGAAGAATCTTTCCGCGATGGAGTTTGACTTTCAACCACTCTCTTCCCTTTGCCGGGTCGAAGTTAATCTAAGCACCGGATTTGGAAGCGGTTCAATCAAGGGAACATTCGGGCAGATGTCAGGCCAAATGAGCTTCTTCCCTGAATCCCCACAAAGAACAAGTGGGAAATTACATTTAAATTCTCGTTCTCTGCGTTTTGGATATCCTGGTATTGGATATGACGCACATGTACCAGAGTGGCTCTTTTCTTCCCGTTACCCTAAAATCTCTTTCGCCCTCGAAAAACTCCAAAATCATGAATGGCATGGCAAGGAGCTTAAAGCTGAAGCCCTCGGAGTCCTCCAGATTAAAGGAATCGAGAAAACCATAAAGATTCCCCTTTCAATGCATTATTTCAGAAAAGAAAGAAGAAAATATGAAGGAAAAGTCGGTGATTTAATTCGCTTACAAGGAATGCTTGTGCTTCCTCGCTCTCAATTTGGACTTTCACCGGGAAGCCTCATGGACCTTGTTAAAGAAGAAATATCTATCCGGATATCCATAACCGGGGCCTCTGATAAAGTTCGGCCTTTTCTACCCTCCCGATTATTTGGCAGTTAGCATTGCAAAATTATTGAACAAACAATTGCCCCACCGGTGCTGTGGTTTGTTCGATTCTTTTTCTTTCTTCCCTGTCAAACAAAGCTCTTTGGATTGCTAAGCTTCTGGGGATATCTACAATTTTACCATGTCCGAATTTCCATTCCTTGATCTCGACAACTTACCGAAGTGGTCCGAACTTAAACCCCAACGTATCCAAGAGGAGGTTTCTCTTGCCATTGAAAGAGCCGAGGAACGCCTTCAGTCCATCCGCGAACTATCCCTTGAAGAAAGTACTTTTGAAAACTCAGTCAAAGCACTCGAGCAATCCACGACCGATCTTGACTATGCGTGGGGTTTGGTCGGTCATTTAGATTCGGTGTGCAACTCTCCTGAGCTTAGGGAGCGTTACAATGAAATGTTACCACAAGTATCTGCTTTTTCAGCAAAGATAGCACTGGATGAAAAACTGTGGCAAGCTATTCGTGGCTTTGCTGATAAGCCTGAATCTAAGAGTCTTTCCTCCGTCGATCATCGCTTATTACAAGAAACAATATCCGACTTCAGGGAAGCAGGGGCTGATCTGCCCTTCGAAAAGCGAAAGCGCTTGGAACAGATATCCTCAGAACTAGCTCAGGTTACCCAACAATTTTCTGAACGGGTACTTGATGCGACAAACTCATGGAAATTAATCATTCGGGACGAACAAAGACTCAGGGGATTACCTGAAAGTGCCAAAGAAGCGGCTCGATCCACTGCATTGGATAAACTCGGTGAAGAAGAAGGAAAAGACTCGTGGGTTTTTACCCTGCAAGCACCTTCCCTGATTCCTGCACTCCAATATTTAGATGAGGATGATTTACGAAAGGAAATATGGCAGGCTAGCGATGAACTTGGTTCTCAAGAACCCTACGACAATCAGAACCTGGTCAGCACTATTTTGAAGCTCCGCCAAGAAAAAGCAGAAATACTGGGCAAGTCTGATTTTTCAGAAGTCGCCCTTTGCCGAAGAATGGCAAGATCTGGAGAAAAAGCAGATTCTTTCGTTTCAGGATTAAGGGATCAAACACAACTGTTTTTCGATCAGGAAAACAAGGAACTTGAAAATTATATTGCCGAAAAAAAGAAGAAAACAGCTGAACTGTTAAATCCTTGGGAGGTTGGATACTGGTCAGAAAAACTAAAGAAGGAACGCTATGACTTTGATGAAGAGGAATTGCGACCTTTCTTCCCCATTGATTCTGTTTTACAAGGTATGTTCTCATTGGTCACCCAAGTCTTCGGACTGAAAATCATCGAACGGTCTACCCTTTTTGAAGGTAAGCTCACTACCTCCTGTGCTGAGGATTCCAACCCTGTAGAAGTCTGGCACCCTGAAGTTAAGTTTTACGATTTGTTCGATTCAGAAAGCCAACGTCATCTTGGGTCTTTTTATGCCGACTGGCATCCTCGTGCCAGCAAACGTGCAGGAGCCTGGATGAATTATCTCAAAACCGGGGAACCTCAACAAAACGGGGAAAGGCCCCCACACCTTGGCCTCATCTGCGGGAACCTAACCGCCCCTACGGCTTCCAAACCTGCCTTGCTTACCCACTATGAGGTGGAAACTATTTTTCATGAATTCGGCCATTTATTGCATCATCTTTGCGGAGAAGTCCCTCATCGTAGTTTAAACGGCGTAAATGTTGCCTGGGATTTCGTGGAACTGCCCTCCCAGATTATGGAAAATTGGTGCTGGGAAAGAGAAAGTCTTGATCTTTTTGCCAAGCATTATGAAACCAACGAAACAATCCCTGAAGATTTATTTTCGAAAATGATCCGGGCCAAAAATTTTATGGCCGGAAATGCAATGATGAGACAGCTTGCATTTTCCAAGCTCGACTTGGTGCTGCATCGATCCTTCGCCCGTGATATGCCAGAAGACCTCGAGTATTCACTCCAGCAGGTTCTTACTGATTACACTCCAAAACGAAAAACCCAACCTCGGAGCATTGCGTTACGATTCAGTCACCTTTTTGGCAGCCCCATGGGGTATGCAACCGCATATTACTCTTACAAATGGGCAGAAGTTTTGGATGCCGATGCTTTTACGAGGTTTCAAACAGAAGGGGTAATGAATCCAGAAACGGGACGGTCTTTTCGGGAGTGTATTCTGAGTAAGGGCAACTCTCGACCTCCTGAAGAATTATTCAGGGAATTCATGGGGCGAGACCCTGACTCCACTGCCCTACTGAAAAGATGCGGTCTTTTACACACCCCTCAAACCTAAAGGCCTACCATGTCTACTAAGCCCCAAGTTCTGGCCTGGATTACCTGTGATAGCGTATATGTTGATCCAGCCACAGGTAAGCATACCTTGTTAGGAATTTTCTCTAGCCTTCGCGCGAGGGACTTTCCAGTGGTTCACCCAAGGATGGTTTGGTTCCTTTCCTTCTCAGATCTAACGACCGGTAAACACCAATTGAAAATTTCAATTGGGCTCCCCATGGCAGAGGAAGAGCCAAGGACTATTATTAATCGTGAATTTGAATCTCCAGGACCCCAACACCGAATCAACCTGATCAATGATATTCACCGCTTAAAATTCGAGGATCCTGGCAATTACTCCATACTCATTGAAATTGATGATCAGGTTGTGCTGGCCAGTAGCTTCCCCATAGTGGAAGTCGAGATGCCTTCCTGAATACCAAACAAACACCCATGTATGGTTGCCTGAATCTTTTTAAAGCTGTAAGGGTACGCTTATATGCCTGATAAAATAAAGTCCGATTCTGCTGATTCCTCGCCTCTTCTTGTGGTAGGATCAGTTGCCTTTGATAATGTCATCACACCGCATGCCGAGAAAGAGAGAATTCTTGGAGGTGCAGCCTCTTATTGCTCATTCGCAGCCAGTTACTACTCGGAGGTACGAATGGTTGGAGTCGTTGGAAATGATTTTGGTGATTCAGATATGGAACGCCTTCGGGCAAGGGGTATTGATCTTGAAGGAGTCCAAAAAGATGATTCAGGCCCTACCTTTTTCTGGAAAGGCAAATACCATGAAAATTTCAACCGAAGAGATACCCTTGATATTCGCCTCAATGTCTTTGAAAATTTCAGGCCTGACCTCCCTGAATCTTACAAAGACTCTTCATTCGTGCTTTTAGGGAACATTCATCCAGCTCTACAATTGCATGTTCTCGAACAGTTGTCAGGGAGTGCTTTTGTTCTGGCCGACACGATTGATCTTTGGATTGAGACTGAGCGGGAAGCTCTATTGTCCCTAATCAAAAAAGTTAGTCTGTTTGTCATAAATGATACCGAAGCCGAGGAATTAACCAATGAGCCCAATATAATCATTGCCGGCGAAAAACTTCGTCAAATGGGACCCGACAGCGTAATCATCAAAAAGGGCGAACACGGGGCTATCCTTTTTCACGAGGATGGGATGTTTGCCCTGCCTGCTTATCCGGTTACACAACTACATGACCCAACCGGTGCAGGTGACTCTTTTGCCGGTGCATTAATTGGGCGTCTCTCTTCCCGTAACCGCTCGGACTTTTCTGCTATAAAAGAAGCCATGCTCTATGCCACCTGTACTGCAAGTTTAACTGTGGAAGCATTTGGTTGTGAGCGGTTGGAGTCTGCGGGCAACTCTGAAATCGAGGAGAGAGTTTCTACCCTTCATCAACTCATTTCTGTTACCTAGCGTTCATCAGTCTATCAAATACGATATTCTTTTACAGACCACACCCGTTTAGGTGGGTTTTATGGCTTATTCTATTACCTAGTCTTCAAGTTTTAGAAAGCACCAGCTTTTCGGAATCAAACAAAAGTAATTCGATCATTCTACCAACTATGCAAATGGGTAAAGGGATTCCTACAGATGAGGAGATTGCCAAGCTACCAAAGGATGGCGGCCCCCTTTACAACCGGCTGATTTTTGAAAGCAGTCCCTACCTACTCCAGCACGCACGCAATCCAATCGACTGGAGATCATGGAGTAAAGAGACGCTTGCCCTCGCGATTGCAGAGGATAAGCCAATCTTCCTCTCAATCGGATACACCACCTGTCACTGGTGTCATGTGATGGAAAACGAGTCCTTTGAGGATAATGAAGTGGCCCACATCCTTAATGAACATTACATTTGCATAAAAGTAGACAGAGAAGAAAGACCTGACCTGGATCATGTCTACATGTCGATTACGCAAATGATGACTGGTCGTGGAGGATGGCCCATGACTGTAATAATGACGCCCAATCAAGTTCCTTTCTTTGCCGGAACTTACTTTCCTAAATCATCCATGCTTGATTTATTGCCTCACTTTTCAAAGGTTTGGAAAGAGGAACGGGGTAAAGTGAACGAAATTGGCAGGGCGATCATAGAAAACCTAGCCAAACAGCAGACTGAGCAGTCTGGGGGGGATCTAAATTCCAGTCATCTTGAACGCTGCTTTACCTCATTATCACATAACTACGACCCGATCTACGGAGGATTTGGGGAACAACCCAAGTTTCCCAGACCCCATGCCCTCTCTTTTCTTTTGCGATATCATTATCGTACCATGGATAGCAAAGCTCTGACGATGGCTACACATACACTTAAAAAGATTCGTTTAAGTGGGACTTATGATCAAATTGGATGGGGTATTCACCGCTACTCCACTGATCAGGAATGGTTAGTGCCTCATTTTGAAAAGATGCTTTATGACCAGGCTCTCTTTTCAATAGCTTGCCTGGAAGCATACCAAGTTACAAATGATCGCTTTTTCCGGGAGTCTTGTGAAAACACTCTTGCCTATGTGGAAAGAAACCTTTCATCCCCCGAGGGAGCGTTTTATTCGGCAGAAGATGCAGACAGTGAAGGTGAAGAGGGGAAATTCTACCTTTGGAAACAAGAAGAGATCATCACGGTTTTGGGTGATCAGGATGGGCAATTATTCATGGATGTTTTTGGATTTAAAAACGGGGGTAATTATTTCGATGAATCGACTCATAAACTTACTGGAAAAAATATTCCAAATCTATCGCAATCCATTTTTGAATATGCACAAAAGGCCTGTCTCGAACCCCGAAAATTTGAAGAAAAGATAGAACAGCTGCGTGCCAAACTTTTCACCGCAAGAAAATCAAGAATTCATCCCCAATTGGATGATAAGGTATTGACGGATTGGAATGGGTTAATGATTTCAGCCTTTGCTAAAAGTGGAGCAACTCTGAATGCAAAGCACTTGGTTCAACGAGCACAAAAAGCGGCCGAATTTTGTCTGAGAGAACTTCGTTCATCCGACGGAAGACTTCTTAAACGCTGGCGCAAAGGTAAAGCGGGATTACCCGCTCACTTGGAAGACTATGCTTTTCTTGCCCAAGGATTACTGGATCTTTATGAAGCTACTTTCAAAGAAAATTATTTGATCAATGCCCAGGAACTGATCGACTTGACAATTGAGCTTTTTGAAGACTCTACAAAGGGTGGATTCTTTCTGACCGCAAAAGACGGAGAGAAATTACTCTCCCGCCCTAAGGAGATTTACGATGGAGCGATCCCATCTGGAAATTCAGTCATGGCTGTAAATCTTGCTCGCTTATGGAAAATAACCGGGAATGAGACCTATAAAGAATCCCTGACGCGTTCTTTTTCTGCTTTTTCTGGATTTCTTGAGAAGAATCCATCGGGTGCCGAAAATTTTTTATATGCCCTCGCTTTCGTTCTCCATCCCCCTTTTGAAATTGTGATTTCAGGAAGTCTACACTCCCACGAAACCCAAAAGTTTATCCATGAGATTAATCAACGGTTCTTACCATTCAAAACACTTCTTCTCTTAACCCAAGCCTCTCAACCCTCTGAAATTAAAAAGGTGGCTCCCCACTTACAAAACATTCAATCAACCGCAAAGACCACTTTCTTTCTTTGTCGTGATTATAGTTGTGACCATCCAATAGATAACTTCAAAGATCTTGTTCAGTCCCTAAACACAATGAGTTTAGGTGCAAATGTTAAGTAGGCTTGTTTATCCCCGGGGTTTTTCACCTGTGGCAAGAAGGGTTTCAAAAAAAGGCTTTTTCTTTTCTTTGGCCACAACTTCCACTTTGGCCGCTCGAAAACCTGACTCTCCAATCAACCGAAATAGTTCATTTTGGCCAAAGCCCAACCAGTGATCTCCGTATAGTTCCCGAGCTTTTTCGAACTGGTGTTTTTTTAAATCAATGACAATTAATTGACCGCCTGGCTTAAGCACACGGAATGCCTCAGCTAACGCAATTTCTGGTTTTTGTGAATGGTGAAGGGATTGACTCATTAAAGCCAGATCTACACTGTTAGCAGGCAGTGGGACTTTTTCCAAATCTCCAAGCTTATAAACAAGATTGGAAAGGCCTTTTCTTTTGGCAAGGTCAGTTCCTAACCGCACCATACTTTTAGAACTATCCACACAAATTACTTTCTTGGCTCGCTCAGCCAGAAGCTGAGAGATCATCCCCTCTCCGGCTCCTAAATCCACAATGGTGAGAGGGGGGACTAGACGAAAGAGAAAATGACCGATGGCTTCCCAGGTTCTTCCAGGAACATAATTTTTTCCTAACCGTTCTGCAACTTCATCAAAATACCTCTCCGACTCCCGCCTTCTCCGATCCACGATTCGAGAAAGTGCGGATTGATCACTTTTCCAAAAATCTTCATCCGACTCTTCACTCAATGCCAACCTGATAAATTCGAATTGAGGGGATGAATCCAGGTCCAATGCATAATAGGTTCGCTTACCGTCTTTTCGGTCATTCACCAGTCCATTTCTTCGTAACAGCCCAAGATGAGAAGATATTCTGGACTGTCCCATTTCCAGAATCTCTTGAAGTTCAGCCACCGATAATTCCTCCTGTCCCAATAAACGCAACATGCGCAAACGAGTGGAGTCAGACAAAACCTGTAATGCCTCGGTAATTTTCATTCAAATTAAGAAAGTAGGTTGCCTGCACTATCGTGCGATGGCAAACCTTCTCATATACTACCCAGAATCAAAGCCCTTTAAATTAAGGGCATCAATCCTGCAAAATACTATTTCTTATCGACCCAGCGACTGACCGACTCGACAACCAGTACTTGGTCGTTACCTTCCACATCGATTTGAACCTCGTCCTCAATCTTCTTGCCAAGAAGGCTTTGCCCAAGAGGGGTAAGGTAAGATAATATGTTATTTTCAGGATCACTATCCCAGGCACCGAGTATGGTGTAAGTAACCTGATCCCCAGAACCTAAATCCTTGAGCTCAACCACCGAGCCAATCCCGATCGAATCGATCGGTGCCTCTGAAAAATCTGTGGCCTTGGCCCGCATAAGTTCACCCTGGAGTTCAGCCTGCCTGGCTAAAAGAACCTTTTGGTCATCTTTAGCCATATGATACTCTGCATTTTCCTTTAAATCTCCATGCTCCCTTGCTTTTTCAATAGCCAACGAGTTTTCAGGGATTTTTTCTTTCGTCAAAATATCCAAGTCAGCAAGTTTTCGATCGTAGCTTTCCTTGGAGACGATCAATGAATCTTCAGTAGAAGCACTTGATTGCCTGGAAGCATTACGACGATCTTCACCATCGACCAACGATTGAATCGATGAGAACTTTTTGATAAACCGGGCAAGCAAAGATCTTTTGGTCAGGTCCTCAAACCCGGGATTAAGAATTAAGGCTTGGGCTAGATCCTTAGCATTTTCTTCTGTGCCCTTATCCAAAATATCAGGAAGTAACTCACGATCATCAGAAAGTACTTCAGCGAGAGGGATGCGTCTACTCGTTGCATTTTTGAGGGATTCATAATCAATTGCCGAGAATACTGCGGTGAGTAGCCGTGGATTAATCATCTTAGACAATAATTTCTCGAACTTATTAAGGTTACGAAATTTAAGCATCCATAATAAGACAGGTGCCTTAATCGTTTGCTCATCTAATGCTGTATTCAGGGAGGAAATAAGTAGTTTTGATTCCTCACGATCAATTAAGAAATGGGCACATTCACCGGAGAACTTGACGGTGGTATTTTGCAGTAAATCAAGAACAACTTTTTTCCAATTATCAGGATACGTACGGGCAACCAGGTCCAAAAACCGGGAGTGAAATTTAGCCGGCATAAGATTGGCTAAACCAGGTAGGTCTTCTTCGCATTCCTTTAAAATAGAGGCACTGGTTGGTTCCAATTTCTCCACATCCTCTTCCACATCTCTGGCAAGGTTATTGCGCACCCAAATGCCATATAAACGGTCAGCCTGGCTTAAATTTTTGGCTTCTAGAATTGCAACGGTCAGGTCGGCTAAAACTTGGGGAAGGTCAGTTTGTAGGTCTTCCTTTTCTGCAGCTAGATCAAATAATTTTTCTGCAAGAACGATTTTTTCGTACGATCTCTTCTCTTCAAAAAAGTCCTGAAGGATTTCTTGTTCCGGTTTTACAGGCTCATCTCGTAACACATAGGGCTCGCTTTTCTTGTTAGGAACGGCAATGCGAGGATCCTTGACGAGCACTTTCTTAGTTGCTGTCCACCAACGCTTTGCTTTCGCTGCACCAAACATATAGGATAGAATTTTCTCAATTTCCCGGGTGCTTCTGCAGCCATCTATACCCTGTTCTAATATTTTTATAATCAATTCAGCCGGTTCTTTTTTGGCCAATTGTTCGATCTCTTCTGTATTTTTTCGATGCTGAGTAAGAATATGCTCATCCGAAAGAAGCTCTAATTTATCAAGGCAAAATACAGGATCCATAGCATGACTGGTTCGCTCATCATCCTCAAAGTCTATGAGAATCATTCCACGGTCTTCATCAAAACCAGAGATTAACCCAAAGCCCCAACTTCGGTGGATACAATAGGTTCCGGCATTCATAGATTCCAAAACAGGGCGTGAGGATTCCAAGGACGGATCTTTTTCGACCAAGCGATCGATAACTTCAGTGTTCATTCAGGCTAATTAGGTAATTTCAGTTACTATGATTCAAACCTTCCAATTCTTAGCAAAAATGTAAATGTTGGCGAGTGAAAAGAACCTATGCGGTGGATGCGATTTGCTGACTACCTGCCGATTGTTTGACCCCGAATAAAAACAGAGCAGGAAAAATAAGCCAAATTGCACCAACAATGTAAGCAACCGAGGACCCATAAGAAAAGTAGATTAGACCCGCAGATAAAGGACCAATCGAGCGGGCAATTGAACCACAAGATCTAAATATACCCAAGTTCACACCCTGTTCTGTTTCCGATGAACTTAAAGAAGTGAGGGCCGTTAAAGTCGGGCTAATGAGTGCCACTCCCGTGGACATAAGAAATAATCCAGGGTAAAACCACTCAAACGATTGTGAGAGAGAAATGACCAGGAAAGCAAACACTCCGATAAATATGCCCAGATGGGCCATATTACGTTCACCTAATCGGCCCACAAACCTCCTGACCACCACACCTTGAACAAGAATAAGGGTACCCCCGATCAAGAGAAACATCTCTCCTAGTTCCTTTGGAGAAAATGCAAAACGCTCGACCGCAAGAAAGGTTAATGTAAATTCCATTCCAGAAAAAGAAATCATGTAAAGCAAGTAAGTCAGGCAGGTCAGGCGAGCATCCCTGCTTGTGACTCCATTCATTTTACAAACTGCTGGAAGGTAAGAATTAGAGGAACTTCTTTTCTCGGAAGGAAGAGTTTCCGAAAATCTCCAAGCCAGCCAAAGAAAATTTGTTACGGCCAGGGCAAAACTAATCGTGGCAGCAGCTGAAAATGGATGCATACCAAAAAACACCAACTCAGAACCCGACCAATCCCACTGGGAAGCTAGCCCGCCAAGAGCAGGCCCCAGTACAAACCCTAACCCGAAAGCAATGCCAACAAATGCCATCCCCTTCGATCTTTCCTTGCGGCTTGTGACATCGGCAATGGCCGCTGTGGCAACAGAGATATTTCCGCCCGCCATTCCACCCACCACTCGAGAAAACAGAAGCACCCAAAAATCACCCGCCATGATCCAGAGAAAATATCCCAAAACTGTTCCTCCCAGAGTGAATAATAATACTGGTTTCCGCCCATACCTATCAGATAATCCTCCCCAAATCGGGGAGAAAAAGAATTGAAGAATGGCGTATAAAGAACCAAGAATACCCCCGAAAATAACGGTTTCCAGACGAAAATTGGGATTACCTGAAAAAGCATCATAACCAAATCCGCTTACCCAAATTACAAATTCAGATAAAATCCCCCCCCCCATACTCTGCTCCAAAAATAGGTAATGATCCAACATCGCAGGGAAAAGCGGGAAAATTATAGAAAAACCAACCATGTCCAAGAAGATGGTTAGGAATACGATTCCAAAAACGGATCGTTTTGAGCTTTTCACTTATTTTCCTCCGACCGTTTTTTTTCCAACCCCGATTTCATTTTTAAAGCCAATCTTACATTCTCCGGCACCAAACCTGTTTCCCTTTCGCCATAGCGATGGACTTGTTTGATCAGTTGCGAGCTGGTAAAAAAGTATTTTTGGCTCGGCATTAAAAAAATGGTCTCCAATGCGGAATCGAGATGCCTGTTCATTTGAGCCATTTGAAATTCATACTCAAAATCAGAAACTACGCGGAGTCCCCGAATCAAGACCGTTGCACCCGTTCGCTTTGCATACTCAACAAGCAAGCCATCAAATAATTCAACAGATACATTGGAAAAAGAATCTATATTTTCCTCCACCATCCTCACTCTTTCCACAGGAGTAAACAAGGTGCTTTTAGCTGAATTTCCGGAGGCCACGGCCACTATTACTTGATCGAAAAGACGGGAAGCACGGGTAAGTACATCCAAGTGCCCATAGGTTACGGGATCAAAGGTACCGGGATACAAAGCAATAGCCATTTCTTCCTCTTCTAACGATAATCTTCTAACAAGTCCACAACCAAGGATATTCTTGTGTTGTAGTTGCCAACCGCAATGGTAAGAACTAAACACCCAATTCTTTCCATGAATCTTCCAAATTTACTTACCCTATCACGAATCCCCTTGATGGTCATCGTCGTTGCTTTACTCCATCCTTGGGAAGGCAAACCAATCCCCTGGACTTGGACCATTGCACTTATTCTTTTCCTCTTTGGTGCCCTGACCGACTGGTTGGACGGCTGGATGGCTCGTCGACTAGGGCAAGTATCGGACTTTGGTAAATTTATGGATGCTCTAGTCGATAAGATTTTCACAATGGGTACCTTTGTGAGCCTTCTTGCCCTAAAAATCGTGGGCATTTGGGCCTTATTCCCCATCCTTCTGATCCTTTCGCGCGAATTTCTTATAACCGGACTCCGTCTTGTCGCTGCCGCTCAGGGAAAAACCTTAGCGGCAGAGAATGCGGGAAAAGTAAAAACAGTGATGCAAATCACCTCGATTTCCCTCTTCATCGCAAAAGGGGCATTGGTACATGACCTGACCAAAACGGAATGGCTTGCCCTTTCATCCTCCTGGATTTCCCCGATTGAACAGGCTGCCCAGATTACCCTGATCATCGCCTGCCTGCTAACGGTCTACTCTGGTTTGAATTATCTGGTTAAATATTGGAGCGTATTTGTGGGGAAACAAACATAATTTTTGGGTCATGAACCGTTTCGTTCTTTTCCTTGCCACATTGGGTCCTGTGGGTACCAAACTACCCGCCCCGGGGACCATGGGATCCCTGTTGGGTGTATTTGCTTTCGCCCTGCTTACCTTATTTTTCAACTACTCTGCCATCCTGATAGCCATTCTTTTTATCCCTTTATTTGTGGCGGGGATTCCTCTTTGCTCACGAGCTGAGATTCTTTTGGATAGGAACGACCCCGGCGAGGTAATTTGGGATGAATTTACGGTTATTCCATTCATTTTTGTACCTATCTATGATCTGTGGGCTCTTCCCGTAACCAAAGAAACATTCTTTTGGTTGGCCTTGGGTTTTCTACTTTTTCGATTCTTTGATATCTCAAAACCATGGATTATTCGATCCGTTCAAAAACTACCTGGTGGCTTTGGGGTGATGATCGACGATCTCCTGGCTGCTGTTGTCTCAGGCTTTCTGCTTTGGGCTGGTAGAACTTTTTCTTTGTCTTTTCTCTCATGAACGATCTAAACTCATTCTCGTGTCTGAAAATTCTCCAGAAAAGGTACATTTGTTTACCCTAGAAGTGGCAAACAAAATGGGCGTGCATGCCCGGCCTGCCGCGATGATTGTACGTATTGCCTCGAATTTCCAAGGAGAGGTTTGGGTTACAAAAAGAGACGGCGAGCGAGTAAATGCGAAAAGTATTATGGGTATTATGATGCTCGCAGCGGCTAGAGGTTCTGAGCTTATATTTGAATGCACTCAGGAAGATGCACCGGAGTTGGAAAAACAAATGACTGATCTTTTTTCGTCCAAATTTCAGGACGACTAAGTTGTAAAGTATTTACGAACTTCCCCCAAGCGAAGCCTCGGACACCCGTTCTTCGTAGAAATTCTTGATCAATTCTTTAACCTCGGATGGTCGAATCTTACTCTCGGCTTCTTTGGTTATGTTATCCACATCGAGCTGATTGAACCTACGGGCAAAAAATTTCATTTCCGGAATCATGGATGCGGAAGCACTAAAGGAATCATAACCCAGGCCAATCAGAAGCGGGAGAAAATGTGGATCTCCTGCAATCTCTCCACAAACAGTCACAGGGAGAGTCTTATCTTTGGCCACCATGGCCACTCGTTTTAAGGCTCGAAGAACAGCCGGATGATGAGGCTCATAGAGAAAAGCAATTTCATTATTAACCCGATCAACGGCCAAAAGGTATTGAACTAAATCATTTGTACCTATGCTAAAGAAGTCAGATTCATCGGCCAATAAATCACAAATGTTCACAGCTGCCGGAGTTTCTATCATGCAGCCAACCTCAATCTGCGAGTCATATTTCTCTCCACGGTTATCCAATTCCTTTTTCGCCTGAGAAATAAACTCTTTGGCCCGGATCACTTCCCCAATCCCCGTAATCATAGGCAGCATGATACGCACATCCCCATGAGCACTCGCACGCAAGATTGCCCGCAATTGATCAAGAAACACAGAAGGGTTGCTTAAGCAGTATCGAATCGCCCTAAAGCCCATAAATGGATTTGCTTCCCTTTGCTGAGTCCATCCATCAAGCAATTTATCACCACCCAAGTCTAAGGTACGAATCGTCAAGCAATGCCCTTTTGCTGCATCAACCATCTTTGAGTATTCAATGTACTGTTCCTCTTCCGTAGGGAGCGAATTGGTGCGAAGGAAAAGAGATTCTGTGCGATACAAACCAACCCCCTCACAACCAAGATCAATTGATTTCTCAATCTCATCGGGTGTATCAGCATTTGTCCAAATATTTAATTTTTTTCCATCCTCGGTTAAGGCGGGCAGGGATGATTCGCTTTGCACCAGATTAATGAGTTTGCGCCGATGCACATCTACTTTTCCGTAGCGAAATAAGGTGGTTTCACTGGGATTAATGATGGCCACCCCTTCAAAGCCATCGATGAGCAACTCGTCCCCCTCTTGTAATTTTTCCGTCAACCCACGTAATCCGACCACGGCCGGCACACCACTCGCACGGGCCATAATCACTGCATGGCTGGTCTGGCCTCCAAGATCCGTAGCAATGCCAAGGATTTTGGTACGGTCCAGAGCAGCCGTATCCGAAGGGGTCAGATCTTCAGATACTAACACTTTGGGCTCTTCAAGAAAAGCCGTTCCAGACGCAGTTGTACCAGATAAACATCTTTGTAACCTTCGAGAAATGTCCCTTAGATCAACGGCTCGCTCCCTTAGGTATTTGTCTTCCAACTGATCAAAAAATGCGAGGTATTTTTGAGTAACCCTGTGGACACACTGTTCCACATTTTCACCGGATTCTTTGATCTCTTTTTTCACATCTTCAATCAAGGCACGGTCCTCAAGCACGAGCATGTGGGCATCAAAGATTCCAGCTTCTTTTTCTCCCAAGCTCTTGGCAACATCATGTCGAATTTCTTTGATCTCTGACTTGGTCATCTCCAGAGCTTCGAGAAAACGTTTTATTTCTTCTTCCTGATCGGACTCTGAAACATTATAAGTGGCCACTTGCACCTCATCATGCAGAAAACGAAAAACCGGGCCATGGGCAATCCCAGGAGACGCAGGAATCCCAAACAGCATCAACTCAGGAGTGTTTTTTATCTTTTCTATCATGTCACAGAAATATGCTCAAAGATTGATTATGCCCCATCAGGAGAGATAAGGGAAACAAATTCAGTCCACTTAAATAAATGATTCAGGCAATGATTTCAGTGTTTTGTAACCAGGCTTCTTCACCCCACGCCCGGTAAACTTCATTCCTCAAATCGGACAATTGATTAAACTCCGCCGGCAGAAAGCTAAAACAACAACTTCCACTACCGGAAAGATTCGAAGAAAGACCAAATTTGTTTTCTATTCTTTCAAAAAGGGGCTGGAAATATCGATGCTTTTCAAAGACAGGTACCTCAAAGTCGTTATGAAGTAATTCCTGAATAGGCAGATCATTATTTTCCCAAGCATTAATTTGATTGGTCGCCCACAACTTGGATGAATAAGCCTTGCTCTTAGCTAATAATGAATAGGAATCAGCTGTTGAAAGCCCAATAGAAGGGCGGAATAGAAACACTTTTCGACCAAGTATTTCCCCTGAGGCCTTTTGATCAATTCCACGTAAACACTCTCCCCTCCCCTCGGCCAGACAAGATCCTTCATAAAAAAAGCTTGGGCAGTCAGAGCCAATACTCGAAGCAAGCTCGATCATATCATGATCGGATAACCTGTGATCTCCAATTTCATTCATTCCTAGTAATGTGGAAATGGCATCTGAGCTCCCCCCGCCTAGTCCAGACATAGGAGGTATTTTTTTGGACACTACAATCTCAACCCCCCATTTCTCTTTACTCTTGTGGAACCATCTGGTCGCGGCTTTGTAGACCAGGTTGTTCTCATTCTCCAACTCCGTAAAGCCTGGGCACTTTATTGTGATGTCGGATGAATGAGATTTTCGGATTACCTTGAGGGAATCTCCAATCGAAAGTTTACTTAAAACGGTGGTAATTTCATGATATCCATCTTTTCGTTTTCCAGATACCGCTAAAAATAAATTAATTTTTGCCGGGGCAAAGAGTTCAACCACTCCTGATGATTTTGCTATGATTCGATCCATTATATCTCTTCTTCTTAAAATAAGCAGGCTATGACAAGAGGGCGATACAAGAATTGAATTGGCTCTTCGCTTTCACCGAGCATTATAAATACCACTACATGAGTCTATCTTCACCGGAAATTATTCTCGCGCTCGACCTGGAGGATCGGAGCCAAATTAATCATATTCTCGCCCAAACAGGTGATCAACTAACCTGGGTAAAAGTGGGTCTGCAAAGCTATCTCCGCGATGGGGCACCACTGGTTAAGGAACTGGCAGCTTCAGGTAAAAAGATCTTCCTCGATCTCAAACTGCATGACATCCCAAACACCATGGTAAAAGCCTTGGAAAGTCTCGCTGAATTACCCGTCAGCATGGTTACCCTCCACGCATGTGCCGGCCCCGAAGCGCTTGAAAAATGTGCATCCTTTGCCAGGGAGAACATGCCTGGTGTGACCCTGCTCGCGGTAACTGTTCTTACTTCCACCAACCAGGCTGGCCTTCATGCAACCGGAGTAAAGGACCCTGTGGAAGATCAGGTACACCGCCTGGCTAGCCTGGCGGTTGATCAAGGAATTGGAGGAATTGTGTGCTCTCCATTGGAACTCCCTCGGCTCAGAGGCTCACTACCTGAATCTACCACTTTGGTAACTCCCGGAATTCGCCCACTCCATGCAGATGCCGGAGACCAAAAACGAATCATGACTCCTGCTCAGGCTAAAAAGGCGGGTGCAAATTTTCTCGTTATTGGCCGCCCCATCCTGGCGGCTTCCAATCCTGGAGATGCTCTTGATTTGATTCTTAGGGAGATGAAAGAGTCCACGACCCAATGATTGGTGGTTTACTTCTCGCCGCTGGCAGCGGTTCCCGGATGCAGGGAGAAGTTGAGGATAAATTGCTTCATCCCATTGGGGCAGCCCATGCTTTTTCGCTCTCCTGTGATGCTTTTTTATCCGTCGAAGAATTGGACTGTGTTGTCATTACTTACCGAAACCATGATCAGCTTTCCCGTTTGCAGGAATCATGGAGTCACTCCCTTACAGGTTTTGCGCATTCTAAGAAAAAAGATGTTTTCTGGGTGCAAGGTGGAAAGGAACGACAAGACTCTGTATATGCCGGCTTACTCGCATTCCCAGAGACCATGACCCACATTCTAATACACGATTGTGCACGGCCATTCATTCGTCCTCATACCATTTCTCACTGTTGTCAGGAAATTATCAGAAACCGGGCGATCACCGTGGCTCGCCCGGTAAAGGATACCCTGCGTGTTCGTCTCAACCATTGGGAGGAACCTCATAATCCGGGAAGTACTCATACCATTGATCGGGCAAATCACTGGGCAATGGAAACCCCACAAGGAGCCCCAAAATCTTGGCTTCTTGAAGGGCTAGAAAAAGCAAAAAAAGAAAACATTTCTCTCACCGACGATATCGCCGCAATTGAACTGCTTGGCCATCCAGTTGGATTTTTGGAACCCAAATACCCCAATCCCAAAATCACCACTTCAGATGATTTTGCATACGCACAGTTTCTCATACAATCATGACATCCTTTGCTATTCGTACCGGCCATGGATTTGACCTCCACCAACTAATTGCGGGAAGAAAACTCATTTTGGGCGGCATACATATCCCCCACCATCTTGGCCTTCTTGGCCATTCGGATGCCGACTGCCTGATCCATGCCCTTGCCGACTCAATTCTTGGTGCCCTAGCCCTACCTGATATCGGTCACTACTTCCCTGATCATGACCCCTCCAATAAGGATCTTGATTCCTCAATAATTCTTCAGAAAGTAATCAGCTTGGCAAAGGAGCGTGGATATGCCCTTGGGAATGTCGATATCACCGTGATTGCCCAGCGACCCAAAATTGGCCCTCACATTCCACAGATTAAATCCAATCTATCGGAACTGTTGGAAATTCCGGAGGAGTTTATTGGCATTAAAGCCACCACACATGAAGGGATTGGATCTTTAGGCAGAGAGGAAGGAATCGCAACCCATGCCGTTTGCCTACTCCACAAAAATAACTGACACCCGGGCAGAATGCCGGGTGGAAGAAGGTTAAGCAGTGGTCAATTGATCAGCAAAGAAGCGATCAATTTCAATCTGAGCATTTTCAGGACTGTCGGAGGCATGCACAACATTTCTCATACGGTCAGTGCCCAAGTCACCACGAATCGTGCCCTTGGGTGCAACCGTTGAATCAGTGGGACCCAATAAATCACGAACCCCCTGTACCACATTTTCTCCCTCCAGAATTAATGCGAGAACAGGACGGGAACTCATAAACGAGGCAATCTCAGGAAAGAAAGGGAGATCCGCAACATGGGCGTAGTGCTCGCGCAACAACCCGTCGTCCAACTGTATCATCCGCGTGGCCACAATCTGGTAATTCTTTTCTTCAAAGCGTGAGATAACTTTGCCGGCAATTTTATTTTCTAAACAGTCCGGCTTGAGGAGTATAAGTGTTCTTTCCATTTGAGATAAAAGGATCGATATTATGGGTATTTCAGTGGATAAGGCGAGCCTTAACCACTACGGGAAGATAAAGATGAAAATTTTCGGCTGTTCAGGATCCTGAATCCTTTTCCTCCTCAGGAGTGGACACACTCACCTTTTTTTTCGCTTTTTTTTCCTGCTCAAAACGTAGCCCAATTTCTTCATCCTCATGCACGAGTACCTTAATGGGAACTGTCTTCCGCAGATCACCAGCAAGCAGGGCCTCAGCTAAATTATCTTCCAAATATCTTTCCACTGCACGACGCAGCGGGCGGGCACCCAGCTTATTATCATACCCGTGCTCGATTAAAAACTCCTTGGCCTCCTGGGTTACATCGAGTTTCAATTTTCTTTCCTTCAAGCGGGAAGAAACTTTCTCGAGTTCCAGTTCAACAATTGCTTTCATATGCTCTTTCAGCAACTGGCGGAAGATTACAATCTCGGTCAATCGGTTAAGGAATTCAGGTTTAAACACCTTCTTCGCCTCATCCATAATTTTGTCCTTAATCTTTTCGAAATCCTGCTCAGAGTCTCCAACTGCAAAACCCAGAGAGGTATTACGCTGCAAAATTTCAGCGCCAACATTTGAGGTCATGATCAAGATAGTATTTCTGAAGTCCACCTTTCTTCCCAGACTGTCAGTCAACCTGCCATCCTCCAGAATTTGAAGAAGAATTTGAGCAACATCCGGATGTGCTTTTTCAATCTCATCAAAAAGGATAACTGAATATGGCTTACGGCGGATAGCCTCTGTCAATTGGCCCCCTTCATCATGCCCAACATATCCAGGAGGCGATCCAATCATGCGGGAAACTGCATGTTTTTCCATGTACTCAGACATATCCACCTGAATCAAGGATTCCTGATCCCCAAAAATTCTTTCTGAGAGCATTTTGGCTAAGTGCGTCTTTCCCACACCCGTTGGCCCAAGAAACATAAAAGATCCAATAGGGCGTTTGGGATCCTTAAGATCGGCACGGGATCTTCTCAGTGCCTTGGCTACCACCTGAGTGGCAAAATCCTGACCAACCACCTGCTCACGTAATTCTTCCTCAAGTTTGAGCAGTTTTTTACTTTCTTTGGATTCCATACGATTGAGCGGAATACCCGTCCAGTCCGCCACTACCTGCAGCATATCATCCTCATTAACATCGGCACGGTTTTGTTCCCTGTTTTTCTTCCAGGTTTCGAGTACACGCTCGCGCTTGGCACGCAATTTTTTCTCTTTATCCCGTGCTTCTGCGGCTTCTTCAAAATTTTGGTCAGAAATGGCACTTTCCTTCACCGCACAAATTTCCTTGATCTCATCAGATAGATCCTCAATTTCCTGCGGTCTTTTCATGGATTCCATGCGTGAACGGGCACCTGCCTCATCTATCGCATCAATCGCTTTGTCAGGGAGGAATTTCCCGGTCACATATCGGTCTGTTAATTTCGCAGCCGCCTCAAGGGCTTTATCGGTGTAATTGACATTGTGATGATCCTCGTACTTGGACTGGATGCCCTTCAATATTTGGATGGTATCATCAATGGATGGCGCTTCCACCTTAACCGATTGAAACCTACGGTCGAGGGCAGAATCTTTTTCAATATACTTGCGGTATTCCGCCAGGGTGGTGGCACCAATACATTGCAATTCTCCCCGGCTCAGAGCGGGTTTAAAAATATTGGAAGCATCCATAGCACCTTCTGCGGCACCAGCCCCTACGATGGTATGCAACTCATCAATAAAGATGATGATATTTTTGGCCTTTCTGAGTTCATCCATCACCGCCTTAATTCGTTCCTCAAACTGTCCACGGTATTTTGTGCCAGCCACCATCAAAGCGAGGTCAAGAGTGACCACTTTTTTATCGATTAAATTTTCAGGCACCACGCCCCCGGCAATCTGCTGGGCTAATCCTTCCACAATCGCAGTCTTCCCCACTCCTGCTTCTCCGATCAAGACTGGGTTGTTTTTTGTCCTTCGGCAAAGCACCTGGGTGACCCTGCGTATCTCAGAGGCTCGGCCCACAACGGGGTCAAGTTCTCCTTTCTTGGCCAATTCCGTAAGGTCTCGGCCAAAGGCTTTCAGGGCGGGAGTTTTTACATCTTTGCCCTTTTCTTCGGGCTCATCTGCATCTCCTCCAACAACCGAGGATTCTTTTTCTTCACTGGAGGCAAAATTGGGATCGAGCTCGGAAAGAATTTCATTTCGGCAGCGGTCCACATCCACATCCAGGGATTTTAAAACACGGGCTGCCACCCCTTCACCTTCACGGAGTAGACCAAGCAAAATATGTTCAGTCCCAACATAGCTATGGTTGAGGGATTTGGCTTCCTTCCCGGCAAGAGCCAAAACCTTTTTCACCCGGGGGGTGTAAGGTATATTACCGGAAGGCTTGGCTTCAGGGCCCAGTCCTACCTGCTCATCAACTGCCTGTCTTACGGTATCCAGGTCCAAACCCATTTTTTGTAATACATTGACTGCGACACCCTGTCCAAGATTGATTAATCCGAGGAGAAGATGCTCCGTGCCTATGTAATTGTGATGAAAGCGATCAGCTTCCTTTCTTGCCAGAGCAAGTACCTGTTGGGCTCTGGGAGTGAAGTTGCTCATTGGTTCAGACATAGCTTTAGAATACTGGGAGTTAAAAGTTAGTCAACTTGGGCATCCAAATTGAGTTGAGGCATGCGTTGAAATTCTTTGCGTAAGGTATCTGCCCGCAAGCGGTCACGCTCACCGGGCTCAATGGGTTGTCCCGCAGAAAGTTGCACATGTCCAGGTTGCACCTCTATAAACATGCGGTCTGCAAGGGCACGAAATTTTTCGGGTAAATAGCCAAAATCAGCCGCCAATCGAATGAGGGAGAGAAGGTCCATCGCTTCTGAGCTTTGGATCAGGTAGCAGGTTTTAAGAGATCCAATCGCCCGGCTGATTTTATCTATCAAACGCGTGCCATCATCTTCCATCAATTTCTCTCGGGCCATCCGTTCCTGATAAACAATATTTTGCAGGGTACTCTCCAATCTTTCCAAAATATCAGATTCAGATTCACCCAGGGTTTGTTGGTTGGAAATTTGAAAAATACTACCGCTTGCATCCGAGCCCTCTCCAAAGAGACCCCGAACTGCAATCCCCAGATGATTTACCGCATTAATTACCTTGTCCATATTTTTGGACATCACCAATCCAGGCAGATGCATCATCACCGAAGCTCGCATTCCAGTGCCTAAGTTGGTTGGACAGGCGGTCAGAAATCCGAGCTCTTGATCAAATGCATAATCCAAATTAGATTCGATTCCGCTATCGAGTAAGTCAGCGAGTTTCCAAACCTTTTTAAAATCCAATCCATTGGTGAGCACCTGAATGCGTAAATGATCCTCTTCATTTACCATAACACTGCATGCACGGTCATTGGATAACACCACTCCGCCCGATTCATCGGCTTGGGAAAGTTCCACACTGATCAAATGTTTTTCCACCAGGATCTGACGGTCCAATTCGCTCAACTCGTCCAGCTCCACAGAAGTGCAAGCATCCAAAGATTTCACTTTTCCAAGCGCCTCCAAACATTTTGAAAGTACCGCTTTTTTTTGCCCAGACTGGGCACGGCCAGGAAATGGAAAATTGCTGAGATTTCGGGCAAGCCTCACACGGGTACTCAGGGTAATCGGACCAGGCTTAGGTAATTTACCCTTTGTTTTGGAAAAGAAAAGATCGTGAAACATGATACAATCAGGCAGATGCTGAACTTTGGGTCATCAGTTTTTTCAACCGGTCACGGAGTTCAGCCGCCTTTTCATAATTCTCTTCCTCCACCGCTTGTTTTAACTGGCTGCGCAAAAGTTCTTCATTCTCCTGCTCACCCTTCTTAATCACTGTGCGGGATGGGACTTTTCCTAGATGTTTAATGCCCGCATGCATGCCATCCAACAAGGGCTCAAGCACAGGGCGGAAGACATGATAACACGCCTCGCACCCCAATCGCCCACCTTTTTTAAAATCCTGATGCGTGGTTCCACAACTCTCACAGGTCATGGAGGCCGAACCAGCACCCACCTTGGATTGATCTTCGCTCAGAAGACTCCCAATGGATAAATTATCTGGGTTGGTAACCCCTTTTTCCTGGGCACAAGCCTCACATAAATCCATCTTATGCATTTGACCATTAATGATTTGTGTCAAATGAACAGTAGCTTGACTCTCACAGTGATGACATTTCATGAAATTATAAAACGAACATTTATTTATACAATATACCTTGCGCGCACGAAAAATACAACGCAGATGACGCGCCAAGTACGCAATAAAGCGTTGAATGCAATATCCTTACTCAACCCGCCCCATCCAAATTCGTACCATCCGTTTTCACACTTTCCCGAAAGAGACTGATTAATTTCCGGGTCAATTCCCCGGGCTTCCCATCTCCAATGGGCCGGTGGTCCACCTCCACACATGGAATGACTTCCGCAGCTGTGCCAGTAAGAAAACATTCATCGGCAATCCACAAATCATACCGGGTGAGTGCCTGTTCCTTCACGGGGATTCCAATCTTTTCAGCAATGTCCATAACCGCCGCCCGGGTAATTCCCCGCAAAGATCCAGCATCTAGGGGTGGTGTGTAAAGTATACCCTTACGGATGATAAATACATTATCGCCAGTACACTCAGCTATTTCTCCCTTATCGTTCAGCATTAAGGCCTCAAGAAAGCCCACCCTCTTCGCCTCAATCTTGGCCAAAATATTGTTTAAATAATTCAGACTTTTTACAGCCGGGGGCAGAGCCGAGGCATTGATCCGGCGGGTGGGTACGGAAATAATTTTCAGCCCGTTTTCATAAAGTTCCTCCGGGTAAAGTTGGATATTATCGGCAATAATAATCACACTTTGCGGGCCACAACCATCAGGAGTCAGACCAAGATGCCCAGGCCCCCGGGTTACAATTAAACGAATATATCCGTTTGCTAAATTGTTTTGCCGACAGGTTTCACACACCGCCTGGGCAAACTCAGCCCGATCCATCGGCATATCCAAAAGAATGGCTTTGGCAGATTGTTCCAGGCGCTCCAGGTGCTCATCAAGCTTGTACACGCAACCATCATAGATACGGATTCCTTCGAACACTCCATCCCCATAAAGGAGCCCATGATCGAACACAGAAATCTTTGCATCCTCTTTGGCAACATACTCTCCATTCAAATAAATTTTCATCGTCTAAAAATATTATTTGTAGAAAAGATTCCGGCTTGGCGAGCGCCAAGCGAAAATCTTATTCACCGGTTGGCAATCAGGTTGTCTACAACCGTGGGATCAGCCAGGGTGGAGGTGTCTCCAATTTGATCTGCCTCATTGGTGGCAATCTTACGCAAAATACGCCGCATAATCTTACCCGATCGGGTCTTGGGCAGGGCCGGTGCCCAATGAATCACATCTGGGGTGGCAATCGGCCCAATGACTGAGCGTACCTGCTGCTTGAGCTCTCCACGCAATTCCTCGGTATATTCCTGGCCGGCATTTAGGGTAACATAGGCATAGATGCCCTCCCCCTTCACCTCATGGGGAAATCCAACCACCGCAGCTTCCGCCACCGAGGCATGGGCAACCAGTGCACTTTCCACCTCTGCGGTGCCCATCCGGTGGCCAGACACATTGATCACATCATCCACCCGGCCGGTTATCCAGTAATATCCATCCTCGTCCCGGCGGCATCCATCCCCGGTAAAATAATAGCCCTTATACTGGTCGAAATAGGTATCCTCAAAGCGCTTATGGTCCCCATATACGGTACGCATCTGCCCGGGCCAGGGTTCCTCGATCGCCAACACACCGCTTACCCCATTTCCTTCGATCCGCTCGCCGGATTGGGCATCGAGCAGAACGGGTTTTACCCCAAAGAAGGGAAAAGTGGCCGAGCCCGGCTTAAGTGGGGTGGCTCCGGGGAGAGGGGTAATCAAAATTCCTCCGGTTTCTGTCTGCCACCAGGTATCGACAATTGGGCAGCGTTCCTTGCCTGCATTTCGGTGGTACCAGCGCCAGGCTTCCGGATTGATCGGTTCTCCCACACTGCCGAGAATGCGCAGGCTGGGCATATCGTACTTGGCGGGCCATTCCTCCCCTGCGGCTGCAATCGCCCGGATGGCCGTGGGGGCGGTGTAAAACTGGTTCACTTTCCATTTTTCAATGACCTGCCAGTAGCGGTCGGGGTTGGGATAAGTGGGAATACTTTCAAACATGGTGGTGGTCGCCCCATTGGCCAGGGGTCCGTACACAATGTAGGAATGCCCCGTAATCCACCCAATATCCGCAGCACAAAAATAAATGTCCTCCTCCTGGTAATCGAAAATATATTTGTGGGTGGTCGCGGTGTAGACCATATATCCACCAGTGGTGTGCAGCACTCCCTTGGGTTGCCCGGTCGATCCGGAGGTGTAAAGGATGAAGAGCGGATCCTCGGCATCCATTTCCTCACACGGGCATTCGGCGGACGCACGGCTGACCGCCTCGTCCCACCATAAATCTCTGCCCTCCTGCATCTCACAGGCAATGCCGGATTCCTCGCTCACCCGCCGAACCACAATACAGGTCTGCACAGGTTCGCCCATTCGCTCGCCCGCACTCGCCATCGCCTGGTCGGCATTGGGCTTCATGGGGATGGCTTTGGCCCCACGAAAGGTACCATTTGCCGTGATCAGGGTCTTGCAGTTGGAATCGACTATGCGGTCGGCCAGGGCCTCGGCGGAAAACCCGCCAAACACCACCGAGTGCACCGCCCCGATCCGGGCACAGGCCAGCATAGCCACGGCCGCTTCCGGCACCATGGGCATGTAGATCGATACCCGATCTCCTTTATTTACCCCACGGGCTTTTAATACATTGGCAAATTTGCACACCTGCTCGTGCAACTGGCGGTAAGAAATTGTGGCATCCTCTCCCGGCTCATTCCCTTCCCAAATGATGGCGGTTTTATCAGGTCTTTCTTCCAGATGGCGGTCCACACAGTTGTAGCATGCATTGGTGGTTGCCCCACTAAACCACTCCACCGCCACCGGGCCCTCTCTTCGATCGTAATTATAGGTGCGTACCTTTTCCCACTTTTTAAACCAGTGAAATTCCTCCGCTATTTCCGCCCAAAACCCTTCCGGATTGGCAAGGCTTCGGTCGTACATTGCCTCGTACTCCTGGTGAGATTTTAAATAAGCCCTATCAGATACGGCTTTGGGTGGATGAACTAGTTCACTGGCAGAAGAATCAGTCATGGCGTGATGGATTGGGCTGGTTAAAACAATTTGTTAGGAAAAGTGTTAAATTTTTGAAGTTAGGAAATTGCCCATTGCTTGTCGATGCGCTTTTGATGGACTTCCTAGACATGCTTACCCGCGACCTCCAGTTTAAGCTACCGCCCGGTCTGATCGCCCAGTCACCCAGTGACCGGCGGGATGGTTCCCGCCTGTTGGTGTACCACCGGGCGGAGGGCACGGTTTCCCACCATCACTTTCACGAACTTCCCAGGCTGCTCCCCCCAAAGCTCGCTATTTTGCGTAACGATGTGTCGGTGCTTAAGGCCCGCCTGCCCGGCCACCGCCCCACCGGTGGAGCGGTGGAGTGCCTCTTGCTTCGTCCTGCCGATCCACCGGCAACCACCTGGCGTTGCCTGCTCAAGCCCGGTGGGAAGACTGCCCGGGCGGGCACCTTTGGCATGAGTGGGGAATACCAGGCAAAGGTTCTGGAATCTTTGCCCTCGGGCGAGTACCTCGTACGCTTTGATTTACCCAAAGATAAGGATGCACCATCCCTGGCTCAGCGGATCGGCTCGCTCCCCCTCCCCCCCTATGTCCAGCGCCCCGCCGACACGGCAGATGAGGAACGCTACCAGACGGTCTATGCCCGGGCAGATAAGCGAAGTGCGGTGGCCGCCCCCACCGCGGGCCTGCACTTTACCCCCGAAATTCTTGATCAAATATGTGCCGATGGCCACCAGGTGCACGACCTCACCCTCTCGGTTGGGCTGGGCACCTTCCGCCCAATCGAAACCGAGCATGTGGACGACCACCCCATGCATGCCGAGGAGTATTTTCTTTCTCCTCAAACCAAGGCTATCCTGCAGGACTCGGCAGTCACACGACTGGCCATTGGCACCACCTGTGTACGAGCGATTGAGCATTTCCTGGGCAGCAAGGACCCTCATCCCTCCGAGCCCACCCGGGCCGATGCCCGTTTATTTATTCGGCCACCTTACACCTTTCTTGGGGTCGATCATTTACTGACCAATTTTCACCTTCCCGGCTCCACCCTTCTCTGCCTGGTCTCTGCCTTCCTTTCGCCCGGATCGCCGGACGGGCTCGATCAGCTAAAAAAGCTGTACAAAGAAGCGATCGATAAACAATACCGCTTCTTTTCCTACGGGGATGCCATGCTAATTTTGTAACACCTCCCTCTTTTCGCATTGCTCAATTTTTCTCTTTCTTCGACCTTAAGACACATGAAAATATTTTCTTTCATTCCATTCCTTCTTCCCCTTCTCCTCCTCGCTAAGCAGCCCAATGTGGTCTTCATTTTAGTGGATGATCTTGGGGCGCGCGATCTCACCAACGAAGGATCCTCCTTTTATGAAACTCCAAATATCGACCGCATTGCCAAGGAGGGGATGAAGTTTACCCGGGGCTATGCCTCCTGCCAGGTGTGCAGCCCCTCCCGTGCAAGTATTCTGACCGGCAAATATCCCAACAATCATGGGATCACTCAGTATATTGGGGGACCATCGGGCGAAGCCCACCGAAGCAAGGGACGGCACGACAGCCACCTTCCACCCGAATACGAAAGAAATTTGCGGGCTTCAGAAATCACCCTCGCGGAGGCGATGCGGGATGCCGGGTATAAAACCTTCTTTGCCGGAAAGTGGCATCTGGGCAGCAAGGGTTCCTGGCCCACCGATCATGGATTTGATATCAATAAGGGCGGGTTTGATGCTGGCGGGCCCAGGGGGGGCTTTTTCTCTCCCTACAAAAACCCCAACTTAGTAGATGGAAAACCGGGAGGATCCCTAACCATCCGGCTCGGGCAGGAAACTGCAGACTTTATTGAATCACAAAAAGATTCCAAGCAACCCTTCCTTGCCTACCTCTCCTTTTACACCGTGCACGCCCCCATTCAAACCACCGAAGCCCTCTACAAAAAGTACCGGGCCAAGGCGAAAAAGATGGGGTTGGATAAGGCCGGGGAGCGCTACCTCTTTGACCGCCGGCTCAATGTCCGCCAGGTGCAGGACAACCCCATCTATGCCGGAATGATGGAACAACTCGACCAATCCGTTGGCTTGGTGCTCGCCAAACTGGATGAACTGGGCATCGCAGATAACACCATCGTCTGCTTCACCTCTGACAACGGGGGCGTATCCTCGGGCGATGCCTATGCCACCTCCAACCTCCCCCTGCGCGGAGGCAAGGGGCGCCAGTGGGAAGGAGG
>Ga0181552_10000603_pt1 | contig 27479 bp, 20 predicted proteins | sample 011ome_18_FD_130583 | JGI IMG/M metagenome (GOLD analysis project Ga0181552, IMG submission 130583) | Coastal salt marsh microbial communities from the Groves Creek Marsh, Skidaway Island, Georgia - 011501BT metaG (megahit assembly) | ecosystem: Environmental > Aquatic > Marine > Intertidal...
TACGACTCTCTATAATTTTTTGTAATTCCGTGAGCAAATAACTTAGCAACTGCATATGGACTTCTAGGATTGAATCTTGATTTTTCATTTAATAAGTTTGTTTCAACTTCACCATACATTTCAGAAGTTGAGGCTTGATAAAATTTTGTTTTTGGAGAAAAATGTTTCAAAGTATCTAAAATTCTTAAAGGACCTATCCCAGTAACATCAGAGGAGGAGATTGGAGTAACAAAAGAGCTCTTAACGAATGATTGTGCTGCTAAATTATAAACTTCATCAAATTTATATTTTTTAATAAGTGCAATTATTGAGGTAATATCGCTTAAATCAAAATCTTCATAAATAAGGTTATGTTGTATACCTAACTCTTTATGTCTCCATCCACTATCTCTTGATGATCTTCTATCAGCAGCAATTACAGTATATTTTTTTTTTAAAAGAAATTGACACAAGTAAGAGCCATCTTGACCAGAGGATCCCGTCACTAATGCTATTTTTTTTTTACTCATAAACTATGGATTTTTATAAACCTTTTTATTTAAAGTCCAAATAAAAAAACCTACCGGATAGAAGTAAACAATACTTAGCCAATTGTTAAAAAAACTGCCGCCTGGCATCAGAGGCCAAATTGAAATAAAAATACAAACAAGAAGTGCAATTTGAAAATCATCAAAAAAAGGTTTTTTTTTAAAATACATTTTATAAAAATGAAACATAAAATAATAAGATAAAATCATAAATAAAGAAAAAAGATAAATAAAGCCAATTATGCCAGTTTCTGTTAAAATTTGAATGTAAGTGTTGTGTGGATGTGTTGAGCATCCTGAGCCAACTTTATAATTAATATCATCACAAAATTTCCTGAAGTTTTTAGGTCCTACACCAAAATAGATATTATCCTTAAAAATTTTAAATGAGGTATGATAAATTTCATGATAATTTTTTGAAAATATATATTTTTTATCATCATCATCATAATTTACTCCAGTATGTTCTTTGTAAATTTCATCACTGCTTAAAAATTTTTCAACTTTATTTTTATCAATACCAATTTGATCTAGTGTTTGATCAATCAGCCTAATTTTAGCCGCAGGGTAATAAATACTTATTATACTGAAAATTGAAATTGATATTACTAATGTTAAAAATCTAAATTTTTTATAGTTAATTAATAAAATCATCAAAATGATGGCTGCAAAATTTACTAAGAATAGTGCAGTTCTTTCTGCAGTAATAAATACCAATATATCAATAAGAATAAATAAAAAACTAAAATAATAAAAGTAATTTTTATTATTATTATCTTTATTTAAAAAAATTAAACATGCAAAAAACATTGGAAGCAGTCTAGATAAGTAACTACCAAGTATTGCTTCGTCACCGAATAGACTTGTCACTCTATGCCCGCTTGCAAGATAAACGCCAAAAATATTTTCTTTAGTAAAAAATTGTTTAAGACCATCAAAAACTAAAAAACTGTATATTAATAAAAATGAAAAAAATAAATACTTGATAGTCGATGGTTTGTGATCAAGAACCAACCATACACTCAAACTAAACAAACCAAAGCGAAAATATGTGAGCGATGTTTTTAATGAATATAAAATATGTTCTGACAAAAATGAGGTTAAAATAATATATGCATTAAAAATAATAAATAATTTAAAAAAAGTTGAGTCAAAATACTTGAAATCTTTATTTCTAAATACGTAAACTAAAAAAAGAATTGATGTGATTACCACTGCTAAATCAGATAAAAATGGCCCAGTGATTAGTAAGAATGGTATACTTAAAATAAGATATTGTTGAGCTATAATAATTCGTTTATTTGATACAAATTGAAATTTCACAAGAAAATTTAAATATTTATTTATTTTAATCCACCTAGGCTATTAAGATATTTTTGTGATCCAACTTTTCCAATTATATTTGGATTAAGAGAGATTGATTTAATCTTAACATTTCTATTAATTTCACTTATATATGAAAAAAAACCACAATCTATCAAATGATCCTCTAAAATAACTATTTCTTTCCACTTTTTTAGTTCGTTTGAGATTTTCTTTTTATACTTCTGCCCCCACACAGGACAGGTATAAACATTAAAGTTTACATAATTTGTTTTACTTACCATTTTTAAGCCTAATTCTAAAGTTGCTCCTGTGGTTAAAATTAATTTTTTTGATTTTGCATTTTTTAATAATGGTAAAAATTTTGCATCTTTGATAATTAATTTTTTTTTATGGAATTTAGGTTCTCCACTTTTGCCAAGTCTAAAATAATTTGGTCCATTATTTTTTATTGCAAAATTTAATAACCCTTCAACTTCAATAGGATCTCCAGGAGACAAAATTGTCATATTTGGAAAAAGTCTCATTAAACCATAGTCTTGTATTGCGTGATGAGAATATCCCAGGTTTCCATAAGCTAGTCCACCCCCAATCGTGACAGTAGTTACTGATAAATTATGATAATCTATATCGTTCCTAATTTGCTCAGCACATCTAAAAGTAGGAAAATTAGCAATTGAATAAGTAAAAACCTTAAACCCCTCAGAAGCTAGTCCAGCAGCTAAAGTTGCCATATTTTGTTCAGCGACTCCAGCATTATAGAATCTATCTGGAAATTTTTTTTTAAATTCTTCAACAACACTAAAACCTAAATCTCCAACAACTAAAACAATCTTTTTATTTTTTGATGCAAGCTTTGTAAGAGAATTTATAAATGCATTTCTCATCTAGATAACTCTTTTTTAAATCTTACAAATTGATTTTTATCTGGAGATTTGTAATGCCATAAAACTTTATTTTCTATCTCTTTCACACCTTTGCCTTTAATTGTATTTGCAATAATTACTGTGGGTTTTTTTTGATGTAATGATTTTATAACTTTTTCTATTTCTCTATAATTATGTCCATTAATAATTTTAACATTTAAACCAAAACTTATAAATTTACTTACTAGTGGTTCTAATTTTACAATATTATGAACAAAATCTAGGCTTTGAATTTTATTATAATCAATTATAGCAACTAAATTATTTAGTTTATGATGTGACGCAAACATTAAGGCCTCCCAATTTGAACCTTCGTTTAGTTCTCCATCACTTAATATAACAAAAACTTTTTTTTTATTTTTTTTTATTTTAAATGCCAAACATTTACCCACACTATAAGATAGTCCATGACCAAGAGATCCTGTGGATAACTCAACACCATTTACGTTGTGATTAGCATGAGACATCAGTTTGCTGTTATTGTGACCATATGTATTTAATAAACTTTTTTTAAAATATCTAAATTCAGCTAATACAACATATAAAGCTAAGGTTGCGTGTCCTTTAGAAAGGATAAAGATATCGTCAGACTTATTTATTCTTTCATTGTAAAGTACGCAAAGTATATCAACAATTGAAAAACAACTACCTAAATGTGAACTTTTTGATTTATAAATAATTTCAAGGATCTCCAATCTAATTTTTTTTGCAAGTTGTATATAATATTTTAAATTCATTATTTGTTATTAAGACTGTTAAAATTATTTAATATTAATTTTTTTAAATTTTTTTCATAATCAAGACTGTACATTTTTTTAGCCTTTTCAATATTGGGCAAATATATATCATTAGCTTCTGATTTTCCATTTACTCTTGTAAAATCAACATCAAACAAATCTTTAAATATTTGAGCTAAATTTTCAATTTCTATTTTTTCTTCTGCCCCAACATTAAAAATATCAAACTTCAATTTGTTATTTAAAAAAATTGTCATCAACCAGTAAATTAAGTCAACAGCGTCCATATATGACCGAAAAATATTTAACTTTGAATTGATTTGAATTTTTTCATTATTAATTAATGAATTATAGAAATTACCAATTGCAAAATGTTGATTCAAAGGAACATTAGGTCCAATAAAAGTAAAACATCTGGCTATAACATTTTTACAATTGATATTGGAAATATCTTTATAAGCATTCTCAAATTTAAGTTTACTCAATGCATATTTTTTTTTTTCTTTTGAAAAATTTGAAAAATTTGGATCTTTAGAGTCTTCTTTAAAACCAGTAAATTTATCTTGCTGACCATAAACTGCACCTGAACTTATATAGAGTGTTGAGCAATTATTGTACTTTTTTTGCGTTAATTCAATTACGTTGTCAATAATTTTATCATTACTAAAACTTTCATTGTAAAAATTATAACTTGCATGATCTACAGCACAAATTATATAGTCAGTTTTATCTGGTAATTTTCCATTTTTGTTCAAAAAATCATAATTAAAACTTCTAATCTTGGAGTTTTCATTAAATTTAAATTTAGTTGCTGCTGATCTTGAAATTATATTTAGTTTATCAATATCAAATTTTTGCAAAATGCCATTCTTGAAACAATCAATAAAAGATTTGCCTAAAAAACCAGATCCACCAAATATTGTGAGTATTTTTTTCATTTAATACAGTCTATATATATATTTTGTATCAAATTTAAAATAATAACTTTGGAGTAATGTTTAGTAATTTACAATCAAAAAAATCTATCATAAATTTTTTTATCATAGTATCTTCAATATATTTCTTATATCCTATATTGGGGTCGGGATATTTTTCAGATGATGCATATAACTCCTTAATAAAAGGAAGTATGCTTGAAAAAAATAAAAATTTTATAGAATACGTTTTAGATTTAAACTGGGGTTGGCTCAGTAATTCAGGACGTTTTTATCCAATTGGACATTTGAGTCAAACGTTTTTATTTTATTTCATTGAGAATTTATTTTTATTTCAAATAATTAAATTAACAACAATCTTACTTTCAATTTATTTTTTTAGACTAAATATTATTATATTTTCAAAATCAAAACTTCTGGGAAATTTAGGTACTTTAATATTATTAATTTTTTTTCAGTTTAGGCAATGGCATGATCCAATATTAGGATTTGCTATTTTATTACCACTGATATGTCTTTTATTATTTTCATCTCTTTATTATTTTCAAATTTTTTTAGAAAATGATAAAAAAAAATATCTTTCTAGATCGTTAATACTGTATTTATTATTGATTTTAACATACGAAATCACCTATCCACTAATAATTTTGTATATTGCTATCATTTTTTTTAAATCAAATTTATTTAACGATGTAATTTTTAAACTTAAATATCACTACATAATTCTTTTATTAATTATAATCATAACAATTTATTTTCGACTAAATGTAGGTGATAAGTCCTACCCAAGCTTAGATCAAAATTTTTCATTAATTCCATTTTTTAAATCATTTGGCATCCAGATATTTTCAGGATTATCATTTAGTTATTTTTCAAAACTTAAAATAAATTTTTTTGATAATTTACAAATAATAGATCTATATTTGTTGGTTTATTTTTTTATTATATTTTCTTTATTAAGAAATTTAAATCTTCAAAAAATAGATTATAAAATAATATTACAATTTGTCATTTTAGGAGCACTTATAGTTTTAAGCCAATCATTTATGGTTGCTATTTCAGGACACAAAGATGATATCATAACTATGGGTTTAGGATTTGGTTACCTTCCTGTATTACTGGAATATTTTGGATTTTCATTAATCTACTTATCAATTTTTTTAGTATTATTTTTAAAAATACAAAAAAGATTCATAAAAAATTTATTTTGTATTTTCTTCAGTTTATGCCTAACGCTCAATGGAGCGATAAATATATCAAATAACAATTATGTAGTTCACGAAACAAATAAATTTTATAAATATCCAAGGGATTTACTTAAAAAAGGATTATCGAATAAGAAAAATAATGAATTAAAACAGTCGACAATCATAATAAGAAATTGGAGGTTTCCACACGATATAAATTGGTTTTATTCTAAACACACAAATAAACTTTTTTGTATAATCGACTTTAATAAAAGTATAAATGAAAGTGATTTTTCATGGCCTAGTGGATGTGCTTTAAAAAAACTAAATTTTGAAGGAAACAAAATAATATTCAATGAGTCTGAAGTAATCTATTCTCTTAGCTATAACTTTGATGATACTGGCAATCAAGAAGGTGAATTATATTATGCAAAGATAGATCAAATTAATATTGATGAACAAAGTAAAAAAATTTTTGAATTAAAATCAAAAGAATTGGTAATTTATAACGAGAAAGAAAATAAATATAAAAATTTTAATCTTGAGGATAATTACAATTTTGTTGATATAATTAAACAAGACCATAAAAAAAAGAATGAAGTAAAAATTCCTTTTCTTTAGTATAAATTAAATTACTTTTTAATAAATAAAATGATGAAATTTGATACTAAAATTGAGAATAAAATATTCATTATTTCAATTATATTTGTAATTACTTATTATTTTATACCTCTTTTAATAAGTGGTTTTATTGGAGACGACTCCTATAATGCTCAAATTAAAGGTAGATTGTTCTACGAAAACATAAATATTTTTGATTTTTATTTTAGAGAAACATTAGCTTGGTATTGGAATAATGGAAGATTTTTTCCCTTATCTTTATCAATGTATTTTACTTTTTACCTAATAAATGAACCTGTAATTGTTAAATCTTTTTATTTTATCTTAATAATAATCAATTTAGTTTATTTCTTCAAAATCATTAATCATTTTACAAATTCAAAAAGGATAGGTTTACTTTTTTGCGTATTAGTTGCAACGAGTATTCAATTTAGACTATGGCATGATCCAGTGCTTTCATTCCATGGATTAATGCAAACTTTATTATTATTTTTTTTAATCTCAATTTACTACTTTTTAAAAAATAAAAAAAAAAAAATAATAATTATCACAAAACATCCCTTTTTTTTTACTTTTTAAGTTTATTAACCTATGAAATTTCATATTGCTTTATTGGCTTATATTTTTTTTTAGACTATCTTAAAACAAATTCATTTAAAAAAAGTATCATTAATATCAAACATTATATTTATATTTTTATAATTATATTGTTGATTGTTCTAACTGCTAAAATTAAAATTTTTATAACTCAAGAGCCAAGTTATCCTTTAATAGAAAGTAGTTTTAATTTTTTTAATATTTTAAAGGCTTTATTTGTTCAGTTTTTCAGTAGTCTTAACTTAAGTTATACAACTGGGCATATTTATATTTATGGATACTCATATTTAAAAGAAAATATTATAGTGTATGATGTAATTTTTTTAATCTTAACATTTTTTGTTTTCCAAAAAACTCTAATTTTTTCAAAAATCAAAAATTTTAAAGAAATAATTTTAATTTCTTTATGGTTATGGTTTCCTCCAGCGTTACTAGTGTCTTTGTCTGGGCACCAAAATGAGTTAATTAAATTTGGATTACCTGCCGTAGGATACCTTCCAATTTATTTACAATATTATGGTACAATAATTATATTATATCTCATTTTTAATTCAGTTATTTTAAAATTAGATAAGTTTAATAATTTTTTTAAGTATGCTGCTATAATTATTCTCACAACCTCAGCTTATCTTCATATATTAACTAATAGAGAAGTCGTTAAACAGATTAATAATAATTATGAAATAGAAAGAAATAATCTTAAGACTGCATTTGAGAATGGTTTGTTGAATGAATTAAATGATGGAGATCTTATAATTAGAGAAATGAACAAACCACATGATTGGATGTGGTTTTATGCACTTTATGCTAAGAAAAAGTTAGTTTTTTGTGATTATAAAAAATATAAGTTGGAGTTTTGTTATCCATTTCATGATTTTAATAAAATTAAAGAAAGAAAAAATTTAAACAAAGTATATTTTTTACATCATGGGAAAAATATCTATAATAAAAATTATGATATTTTTGTTGGTGAAGTTAAAGATATAAATTTAGAAACAAAAAACTTAAAAAAAATAAATTTCAAGAATATGAAATATTTTGATTTAAATCATAAAAAAATTGTGAAAATTAAACATAAGAATGATATTCAAATTTTAAATTTTGATACTGCTAATATTTATTCTTTTTTAAATAAAAAAATAATGATCAGAAATGAAAATTGATTATCCTAAAACCTTAAGTAAAAAAGAGTCATTATATTTCATATTATTTTTTTATTGCTCTGTATTTGTCCTTATTCCATCAAGCTTATTTCTTTCTAATATAACTGATTTGGACTATGATTACTGGTTATTAATATATAATTTACTATTTGGTTTATTCGCAACCGTTATATTAATTTTAACTTATTTTATCTTATATTTGGCCTCAACAAAAATTTCATCTTTTTTTGTCCACTCAATAATTTTATTTACTTCAATTATTTTGTTTAATGATGTGTTATTTCCACCACAAGTTGGATTAATTGGTCTTCAAAATTTGAGTACCGATACTTCATTTTTTTTTAATATAGGTGAAATATTCGTAATTATATTTTTAGTAATATATTATTTTTCCAAATATCGAGTAATTTATCAAAAAACTATTACAACATTCATTATTTTTTTATCTATAATACTATTATCAATTTGTATTATATTAAGTCTTTCAAAGAATAATAACCTAAAATATAAAAAAAGTAAGATAATTGAAAAATTAGATAAAGTATCTGATTTACCAAATATATATTTGGTTCACTTAGATGGATTTCAAAGTGATTTTGCAGAAAAAATTTTAAAAGATAATAATGATATCTATGAGAATCTAAATGGCTTCACTTTTTTTAAAAAAAATATAGCAAATTACCCATATACACATCATTCTGTTTTAAGTTTGATAACTAGCACCACGTATAAAGGACAGACAAAAAAAAAATGGGAAGAGAAATTAAAAAAAGGATTATTGTATGAATTAAAAGAAGCCGGCTATTATATGCAACTTTATGGTAAGAATATTTTTAAACAATATAGTGAAAAAATAAATTTTGATAAAATTTATTCAAATAAAGAAATTTTAAAAGAAAATAATATTAAACATCCACTAATAATTAAATTTACACAAACTCTAATAATAAAGTATTCACCAAACTTATTTTCAAAAAAGGCAATAAAATTTGGTGAAAATTTAGGAAAAAAATTGTTTACAATATTAAATCAATCAATTCCGTCTAAAGCAATAAAATCTCAAGATGGTTTGGGGGGTCAATTTAATACAATATTAGCCACAAAATCGTTAATAAAAAATCTTGAAACTTTTGACAAAAAAAATATTTTTACCTATGTGGTCTTAACCATACCTCATTATCCATATTCATTTGATAATAATTGTAAATGGTATGAAAGTAGAACATCTAATTTAGTTTATGACTATTATAATCAATCAACATGCGCCATATCTTTGGTAAGTGATTTTATAAGCAAATTAAAAGAAACAAATCAATACAATAACTCAATAATAATAATTTATAGTGATCATGGATCACACGCTGTGACGCAACTTGTTGAAAAAAATTCTCTCAAAGTATTTAAAGATAGTAAGATTCCATTTGATAATCAGTTAAGTCCATACTCTATAGAACGTTTGGAAGCTCATGCACGAGCACTATTAATGATTAAACCAGCTTATTCCTATGGTGAAATGACTTATTCTAATAAAAAAACGCAATTGTTAGACATTAATCCAACTATATTAAATTTACTAAATTTAAAAGTAAATAAAGAAATAGAAGGTAACGATATTTTTGCAAAAGAAAAAAAAAAATTTAATCAGAGATTTTTTTCATTAATTGAACATCAAAACTATTTAAGTAGTTCGGCAGATTACCAAAATTTATTGGTTGATTTCAATGACAATCAAATTTTAAAATTAAAACCTCAAGAAAAAATTAAGAGAGGTGAATTTGATTTGGACTTATTTTTTAGCAAAAAATTCAATAAATACAATCAAGGTAAAATAAAACTATTTTACGAGACAAAAAATGAAAAAATTATAACTTATGTCGATGATATATTTATTGATGGTATGGATATAATAAATCATTGGGGTTCATGGACAAAAGATAATAAAGTAACATTTGCACTAAAATTACCTGAAAATAGAAAATTAAACTTTTTATCTTTTGATATTTTAGACGCCTTTGTAAATGAAAAAAATGAAACGTTGTCAGCCAAATTTTTTTTAAATAAAAAACAAATAGGAAAAGTTTCTTACAATTATCAAAATAAAAATTTTCCTAATAAGATAAAATTTGAAATAAATCAAAAAAACATATATAAAGATAAATATAACTTAATTGAGATTTTGATTGAAGGCGCAATATCTGAAAAAAAACTTAATATAGGATCTGATACTAGAGATTTAGGTCTTGCTATTAAACAAATTTATTTTGAATAGAATTAAAATAAAAAACTTGTATAGATAGAGTCATGAAAGAAATTATTAAATTTTCATTTATAATTTATTTGTTAACTACAAGTTATAGTCATGCATATATAGATCCTTCATCTGCAAGTTATATATTAACAGTTATAATTGGTTTCTTTGTAGCAGGGATGGTAACATTTAAATCTTATTATTATAAAATTAAAAAGTTTTTCTTTAAAAAAAAAATTGAGGATAATTCATTAAATAAAAATTCAAAAAAATAATTTACTAAAATTATGAAAATTGATATTTTTATTATTGGAGCTGGGAAACCCTATGCTGGCGTAATTCCATCATTACTTCAAAAATATTCAAAAAATAAAACTATAATTGATTGGCAAATAGATAGTTTTAAAGGAATCAAAAATAGAAGTCTAAATATCTTAGGTGGTTATAAGATAAATGATGTAATTAAAAGATACCCCAAAATAAATTATATCTTTGTTAAAAATTGGAAAAAAAAAACAATATTAAATACTGTTTTTAGTATTCCAAAAGTTGATAATGATATTTTATTTACTTACTCAGATACTATTTTTAGAAAAGAAGAGATAACTAAAATAAAACAAGTTAAAGCCGATATAGCAATAGGTATTGATCTTCAATATAAAAAAAGATTTGAAAAAAGATCAACCGAGGACTTCAAAAAAGCGGAATTAGTAAAATTTATTGATAAAGACATGTTATTAAAAACTGCTGAGTTTACTGGCTTAGTATATTTTAAAAAAAAAATTGCAAAAAAAATCCTAAATTATAAAAAAAAAAAAATTGGGAAAACATTCCTTGATTTTATTAATCATTTAAAAAAAAAAAAATTTAATATTGAATATATTGATTTATCATATAAGTGGGCTGAACTAAACGAGCCCCAAGACTTAACCAACTTTTTAATTGGCAATAAATCTAAAACATTGCAACGATTATATCCTATGGTTAAAAAAACAAAAATTGGTTTTCAAATAAGCTTTAACATTAATGAGTGGAATAGAGATAAGAAAAATATAATTAAATTAATTGCCAAAAAATTTAAAAATAAGAATTTAATTGTAAGAAGCAGTTCATCAAGGGAAGATAGTAAAAACCAATCTTTAGCTGGAAAATTTATTAGTATACCTAACGTTAGTTCACTAGATAAAACAAAATTAAATCAAGCTATTAATAAAGTAATTTCTTCTTATGGCAAAAATAAAGACTTAAATAATGATTACATATTTTTACAAAAATATATTAAGAATGATCTAATTTGTTCTGGTGTAGTATTTACATGCGACTTAGATACAGGTGCTCCTTATTATAAAATAAATTTTGATCAAAGCAAAAATAACACTGATCTTGTGACATCTGGAAAAAGTAAAAATGATAGAATAATTATACTTAGTAAAAAACATATTAAAAAAATAAAAAAATTTAAACCCAATTTAATAAATTTGATTAAAGGGGTACAAGAAATAGAAGATTTACTTTCATTTGATAAACTAGATATTGAATTTGCTATAGACTCAAGAAATATAGTGCATATTTTTCAAGTAAGACCAATAACAATAGATCATAGAAAATTTGATGAAGCAACTGAAAATTTTGATCAAAAAATTAGATACATTGAAAAATTTTATAACGATTATTTGATTAAAAAATCAAGTCCTGAAAGTGATAAATTTTTTTTTAGTAATATGTCTGATTGGAATCCAGCAGAGATGATTGGTAAAAGACCTAGTCCACTATCCTTTAGTTTATACAGTGAACTAATATCAGATGACGTTTGGGCTAAACAAAGAAAAAAATTTGGGTATAAAGATTTGGGAAAGTACCCTTTAATTACCAAATTTTTTGGTCAACCATATGTAGAAATAAATGCATCTATAAAATCATTTATACCAATCAAAATTAATTCAAGCTTGACCAAAAAGATAATTGATAATTGTCTAAAGATTTTAGAAGACAAACCACAGTACCATGACAAACTTGAATTTAAGGTCGTTTTTACTTCTTGGACCCCAACATTAAAAAATGATTTAAAGAAACGCTTTAAAAATAAACATTTTACATTCAAGGAATTAAATTTTTATGAAAATGAACTAAAAAAAATTACAAAAAAACAAATTTCAAATTATGAAAATACAATTTCTCCAATAAATAAATTAATAAAAAATTTTAATAATCTATCTATAAAGAAAATTTCCCCCTTAAAAAAAGCAAATAAATTAATACAAGATTGTAAATTTTATGGAACTCCAACATTTGCTCATGCTGCAAGACACGCATTCATTGCAAGCAATTTTTTAAAAAGTTTCGTCGACCTGGATATTTTTTCAGAAAAAGATTATGAACAATTTATGAAATCATTGCATACGATATCAAAAAATTTGCAAAATGATTTAGCAAGATATTCAAAAAAAAAAGTGAGTTTAACAAACCTTATTAAAACTTACGGACATTTAAGACCAGGTACATATGACAATACAATTGAAGCTTATCATGAAAATCCTAATTACTATTTTAAATCAAATAAAAAGAAAGAAATTAAGAAAATAGATTTTAAGATTAACCTTAAACAAGAATATGAAATAAAGAAGATTATAATGAAATTAGATTTAAAAATGTCTGTCAATCAATTTATAGATTATATTAAAAGATCTATTTTAATGAGGGAAGAAATTAAATTTAAATTTACCAAAAACATAAGCTTAGCATTAGATTACTATAATGAGTATGCTAGGAGTAATTGCTTAAGCAAAAAAGATATAAGCAATTTAGAATATAAAGATTTTTTGAAAATTGATAAAAGAAGATTTAATTTAATGAATATTAAAAAGATAATTAGAAAAAGAGAGAAAGAAAATAGATACAATGAAATTTTTACATTACCAGCATTTATAAAAAACAAGGATGATTTTTTATGTTTTGAAGAAAATAATGCACAGCCAAATTATATTACAAAAAATATCATAATATCTGAAATAAAATTTTTAAATGAAAATAAAAATTTTAAAGATATTCAAAATAACATTATTGTTATTGATCATGCAGATCCAGGTTACGATTGGATATTTAATTATCAAATAAAAGGTTTAATAACTAAATATGGGGGAGCAAATTCTCATATGGCTATTAGATCAGCCGAACTTAATTTGCCAGCTGCAATTGGAATAGGTGACAAATTTTATAACCAGTTAAGAAATAATGACAAAATTAAACTTGATTGTAAAAATGGTTTAATTAGTTTGATAGATTAACTATGGTGAAAATTTTAGGAATTACACAAAGAATAGATGAATTTAAAGACTATGGAGAAGTAAGAGATTCTTTAGATCATAGGTTATATAATTTTTTTTATCAAATTGGTTACCAAAGCATACCCTTATCAAACACAATGAGAGCAAAAGATATTTTGGAAAATATAAGAATAAATGCACTAGTTTTATCAGGTGGAAATGATGTCAATTTTCAAAACAAAAATAGAAATAAATTTTCTTTGATAAGAGACAGGTTTGAAAAAGAGCTTATAAGTATATCTATTAAAAAAAAAATTCCGATTTTAGGAATTTGTCGAGGAATGCAATTATTAAATGTTTATTTTGGAGGTTCCATAAAAAAAATACAACATCATAGTAAAAAAAATAATAAGATAAAATTTAGTGAAACGATGGGTTTTATAAAAAGAAAAAAAAGTTTAATAGTTCCTTGTTATCATAATTGGGGTATGGAAAAAAATGATATTTCTAAAAAATTAGATATTTTGGCTGAGTCAGAGGATGGTAAAGTAGAGTGTATTAAACATAGAAAATATAGAATTTATGGAATTATGTGGCATCCTGAAAGAAGGAGTAAAAAAAATAGTTTTGAACAAAAGTTAATTAAGAATTTTTTAAAGTGACAAGGGTTTTAATATTAGCTGCAGGTTCTGGAAAAAGACTTAGACCTCTAACAAAAAATAAACCTAAAATACTAGTTAAACTTTTTGGTAAATCAATTTTAGAAAGACAATTAGAATTATTTGAATCATGTAAAATTAAAGATATTGCGATTGTAAGTGGCTATAAATCAAATCTGTTAAAAAAATTTAAATTAATAAATTTTAAAAATAAAAATTATAATAAATCAAATATGGTTGTGAGTTTATTTTCAGCAATGAAATTTTTAAAGGAAAATAATAGTGAGGATTTAATAATTACTTATGGTGATATAATTTATGAAAAAAAAAATCTTTTAAAAGTAATGAATGAAAAAAATGATATTTGTGTAATGATTGATAAAAATTGGTTGAATTATTGGAAGTTACGATTTAAAAACCCTCTTTCTGATGCTGAAAGTCTAAAACTAGATAAAAAAAATTTTTTAAAAGAGGTTGGAAAAAAAACAAATAATTACAAAAACATCAATGGACAATATACAGGTTTAATTAAAGTAAAAGGTAGAGTAATTAATAAATTGATAAAATTTTATCAAAAGTTAGATAAGAAAAAATTCTATGATGGTAATAATTTTCAAAATATGTATTTAACAACTTTTATTCAATTATTAATTAATAATAATATTAAAATAAAAGCTGTAATTGTTAAAAACGGGTGGCTTGAAGTTGATAGCATACAGGACTTAAATCTTTATAAAAAACTATATTCTAAAAATACATTAGATAAATTTTGTAAATTATCTTAAACATAAAACGATAGAGATGATAAACTTTTTTAATCAATTAAATAATCTTGTTAATTATCAATCTCTACCAATAGATAAAAAAAATATAACCTTTTATTCTGAAAATAGAAGTTACTGGATATATTTTTCTGAAATTATTAAAGAAATTCTAAAAAATCATTCAATAAATTTATGTTATATAAGTTCAGATAAACAAGATCCTGGATTAAAAATAAAGAGTGACAAATTTAATGCTTTTTACATACAGAGTGAATCAATAAGAAATTGGATGTTTCAAAATATGAACACCAGTATTTTAGTCATGACAATGCCTGATCTAAATAATTTTCAAATAAAAAAATCCAAAAAAAATGTTTATTACGTATATATACAGCATTCAATGGTTAGTTCTCATATGATTTACAGAAGTAGAGCGTTTGATAATTTTGATTGTATATTTTGTGCTGGGCCACATCAATTAAACGAAATACAGCAGACAGAAAAAATTTACAAATTAAAAAAAAAAAAACTTATTAAACACGGATATTCAAGGTTAGATTATTTAATAAAAAATAAACCTTTATCTGCAAATAAAAAAAAACTTAAACATATTCTTATGGCACCTACATGGGGTCAAAATGGAATTATAGAGACAAAAATAATATTTAATTTTATTGAAGAAATATTAAGTAAATATGAATTAACATTAAGACCTCACCCTATGACCTTTAGAAAAAACAAAAAAATAATTGAGATAATTGAAAAGAGATACTCCATTTACAAAAACTTTAAAATTGAGTCAGATATATCTTCAAGTAACTCACTAGAAACATCAGATTTGATGATAAGTGATTGGTCTGGGGTTGCATTGGAGTATTATTTTGCATATAAAAAACCTGTCCTCTTTTTAGATACTGTAAAAAAAGTCAATAACCCTGAATATTCAAGAATCAATTTAGATCCAATTGAAATATCAATCAGACAAAAAATTGGATTAATTGCAAATCCTAATAATTTAGATGAAATTATTAATAAAATTGAAATACTTCTGTCTACTGATCATTTGGCTAATGAAAATCCAGATAAATACATCTACAATATTGGAAAATCAGATGAAATAGCTTCGAAAACACTTTTTGACTTATTTACTTCCTTAAAAAAAAATGTTCAAAACACTTAATAATGAAAATTAAAAATTTTGTTTAATCAAAATTTATTCTTTCCTTTTCAATAACTAGTGGTCTTTTTCTCAACCTGATATGTATTGATAATATATATTCGCCTATTATACCTAAAAAAAATAAAACAATTGAAAATAAAAATGTAAATAGTACAATTATAGGCGCTACTCCAAGCTGAAATTCATTCCAAAATAATAATTTATAAAATAAATATACAACACTAATACTTAAAGAAATCAATCCAAGTAAAAAACTAATTAGAATTATTACTCTTAGAGGAGCTTTACTATATGAGGTAATTCCAATCATAGCCAAATCATAAAGTGTCAAAAAATTATTTTTGGTTATACCAGCAGTTCTTTTATCTTGGTCATATTTAATTAAATCAGGTTTAAAACCACTTTCAATAACTAATCCTCTCAAATAAGGTTCAGGATCATCAATTTTTTTCAAATAATCTACTACTTGCTTATCGTATAATCCAAAACCTAAGAAATTTTCTTGTAAATTTTCTGAAGATATTGAGTTAAGAAGTTTGTAATAAATTTTTCTTATTAAAAAAACTAAAGAGTTTTCTTTACTACTTTTTTTTATTCCTAAGACTAATTTTGAACCAGATTTCCATTTAGATATGAATTCTTTAATAAGATTAGGAGGATCTTGAAGATCACAAACCAAAAAAATTGTAGCATCAGAAGTTGTTTGTCTAATTGCATGAAAAGGTGATTTTATGTGACCATAATCTGTCCTATTGAAAATTAGTTTCACATTTTTATCTCTCAAAGAAATTTCTCTCAATATATTTTGAGAATTGTCCTTTGAGTCATTATCAATAAACAAATGATTGTATTGAATATCCTCTAATTCTTTAAAAACATTTTTTACCTCTAAGTAAACTTTTTCAATATTTTGCTCCTCATTAAAAGTTGGAGTCACAACTGTTATAGTTTTTTTAATATTTTCCATAAATTATTTTGATCTCATATAATCATATATTTGATTTTTACTTATTCTTAAAATTTCATTAAAATCTTTTTTATTTAAAGCATCATACCAATCGTTTGTGTAATCTATTGCTTTTTTAACACTCCACTTTGGAGACCAATTTAAATGTTTTTTGGCTTTTTTTACATCTAACATTAAATATGTTGCTTCATGTAAATATTTTTTTTTTGGCATTAAAAATCGAAGTTTATCTTCATATTTATTTTTAAATTGCATCAATATTTGCCTAACAGAAATACAAGCAGATTTGTTAGGTCCAAAATTCCAAGATGAAGCCAAATGATTTTTTTTAATAGTATAAGATAAGTAAGCTAATCTCATATATCCCCCCAAAGGTTCTATAACATGTTGCCATGGACGCACAGCCTCTGGGTATCTAATTTTTAGGGTTTTTTTTGATTGGATTGATTTTATTATATCTGGTACCAATCTATCTTTTGACCAATCACCTCCACCAATAACATTTCCTGCTCTTGCTGTTGAAATTATACAATCCTTAAAATCTTCTTTGTAACTTCTTCTAAATGATGAAGTGATTAATTCAGCACTACCTTTGCTAGCGCTATATATATCATATCCACCCATTTTATCAGTTTCTTTGTAACTATAATTGTTTTTTTCAATATTTTCGTAACATTTATCGGTTGTTATAACTACAATCGATTTTACAGTTTTAACAGCTCTACAAGCATTTAAAATATTTGCAGTTCCAATTATATTAGTTTGTAAAGTTTCAATAGGATTAGAATATGATTTTCTTACAAGTGGTTGGGCTGCTAAATGGAATACTATTTCAGGCTTTACACTTTTAATAAAATTTTTAATTTTTGTAAAATCTCTAATATCACCTATTTTTTCTTTTTTAATTTTTTTTTTTAAATTAAAAAATTTATAACCATAAGGCTCATAATCTGGAAAATTTGAATACCCAAACACATTGGAACCTAGTGAATTAAGCCAAAAACTTAACCAAGATCCTTTAAAGCCTGTATGTCCAGTAATTAAAACTTTTTTATTTTTCCAAAAAATATATTCTTTTTTCAAAGTTTACCAATCTTTCCATGGAGCTTTTTTTTTATTCCACAGTTCGTCCAATACTATTTTATCTCTCAATGTATCCATCGCTTTCCAAAACCCATTATGTTTGAACGCTGATAACTGATTTTTCTTAGCTAGTGTTTCTAGTGGTTTTCTCTCCCAAATATCTTTATCATTATTTACTAAATCTAAGGCTTCTTTTTGCATTACAAAAAAACCACCATTTATCCATGAACCATCACCCGAAGGTTTTTCGACAAAACTTGTAACCATATTTTTTTTTAATTTAACCATTCCAAATCTTCCAGGCGGTTTAACAATCGTCATAGTGGCAATTTTTTTATTTTTTTTATGAAATAACAAAAGTTTTTTAATATCTATTGATCCTACACCATCTCCATAAGTCATAAAAAAGGTTTCATTTGGTTTTAAATATTTTTTAATTCTTGCCAGCCTTCCACCAGTCATTGATTTTTGACCAGTATCAATTGTTGTAACTTTCCAAGTTTCTTTTGTTTTTTTTATTGTTTTGTAATTATTATTTTTAAGATCAAATTCAACATCTGAATTATTTAAATAATAATCGGCAAAATATCTTTTAATTTGCTCACCTTTATAACCACAACATATTATGAATTCATTAATTCCATAACTTGAATAAATCTTCATTATGTGCCAAAGAATTGGTTTGCCGCCAATATGTATCATTGGCTTTGGTTTTAATTGTGACTCTTCAGAAATTCTCGTACCAATACCACCTGCTAATATAACTAATTTCATTATAAAAGTTTTAATATACTATTTTCATTTATTATCAATAACTTCTATTAGAGTTATTTAATATTAATCTATATTGCTTAATATAGCTTTTTGCCATTTTTTCTTGAGTAAAGTAATTTTTAAACCTTGCTAAAGAATTTTTTTCAAAATTAATTCTATTAGTTTTTTTTATAAAAATTTTATCCAAGGCATTTTTAATTTGAATTACACTTTTTGGCTTAACAACATAGCCAGTTAAGTTATGTTTATTTATAAAAGAAGTACCAGTTTTAATATCACAGGATATTAAAGGTTTGCCAAACATTAACCCCTCCAGTAAAGAAAAGCCAAATGCTTCACTCCTTAAATGAGAAGGTAGAACTAAACATTTTGAAAGTTTTATCAAATAGGGTAATTGACTATCAGTAATATTTCTTAATATTTTTATATTATTTGATTTTTTTTTAATATGATTTTGAATATCATTATATTTTTTTCCATTCCCAACTATTAAAAGTTTATAATTAGTTTGAGAAATTGCATCTATTAAGTAATTTAAACCTTTATAATATCTTAAAACACCAACGAAGATTACAAAATTTGAACCATATTTTTTTTTATAAATTTCTATTTTTTTTTTATCAATATAATAATCACTTTTTTTAATTCCAAAAGGAATTACGGTTGTTTTCTTATGAAATTTTTTTAAATCTTTACTTGAATTTAGATAATTTTTTGAAGAGCATATAATTTTATCAACTTTTGAAAAAAATAATTCTTTTAACGGATTATATAAAATTTTTAATTTTTTTTGTTTTACAATATCCGAATGATATGTAATCAAACTTGGCTTTTTGACGTTCAAAAATAAATGTAAAATATCCATGAATGGCCAAGGATAATGATAATGTAAAATATCAAACTCTCTAATAATTTTTTTAAAGTTTAAAATCAAAGATAATGATACTGGCATACTAGAAATTTCAAAATTTTGTTTAAACGAGATATACCTACTTGCTTTTTTTTTATAAGTAGACAAAACCTTTGGCTTTAAGCCATATGCCTTAGTTCCATTTATTATATTTTTAATGGATCTTTCGATGCCGCCAATTGTATCGGGATAATAAGTTTTATATATGTGTAATATTTTCATCTAACTATAGATATTTTAACTTTCTGATACAGATCTATAAACATCCAGTGTTTTTTTTCCACATTCTTCCCAAGAAAAGTCCAAACTTCTCTTAAAAGATTTTTGTGAATATTGACTGTATAATTCACCATCCTTAATTAAATTTGTCATTTTTTTTGTTAAACCCTCAACATCATTAGGATCGTTTAAAATTGCATAGTTTTCGCCAATTTCTTTCATTGAAGAGTTGTCGCTTGTAATGATTGGTTTTGAAAAACTCATTGACTCAATTATAGGTAGACCAAATCCCTCGGAAAAAGAGTTAAAAATTGAAAATTTTTGAGAAAACAACAAAATATTTAGTTCTTCATCTTTTATGTTTTTAAAATGAACTACTCCTTTAGTGTTACTAATTAATTCTAAAATTTTGTCATATTTCCATCCTAGAGAGCCGACAATCACTAATGGCAACTCACTTTTATCTACTGACAAATTATTATAAGCTCTGATTGCATTAATTAAGTTTTTCCTCGGCTCAAGTGTAGAAATTATTAATAAAAAATTATTCTTTTTTAGTTTTTTTGATTTTAAAAAATTTTGAACATAGTTTTCTTCTAAATCCTTCTTAAAACTAGATGCGCACCCAAGATAAGTAACAATAATTTTTTTTTCAGATATATTAAATGTTTCAATAATATCTTTTTTAACATGATTAGATATTGTGATTATAGCCGAAGCTTGTCTTAAACTATTTTCAAAATATTTTTCCATAAAAAGCACCCTTTTTTTAGGATGAAATTCTGGGTTAGAAATCCAAGACAGGTCGTAAACTGTCAATATCTTTTTATTATCAAATGGCTTAAATAAATGATTAGTTTCATGATAAATATCAAATTGATTTTCAGCCAAAGTAAACCTTTTAAATTTTTTTTCCTCATAATATTTTTTAATAGAATAAGCTAATGGCAAATTTCTTAAAAAATCTAAATACCTTAATCTTTTTTTATTTTCAAATGAACTTGAATTTGGATATCTTGATATTTCAAACTCACTATTTTTTGATATAATTTTAAATAATTCAAAACTATATCTGCTTATTCCACCAATAATTGAGTTGTATATATCTGTTGAGTTCAAAACAACTCTTTTATATTTCATTGTTCGGGGAAATCCTTTATTGAAAATGTAATAAGTCTAGGATCTGTTGATCCAGCTATAGTTCTATTTAAATTTGTTTTTATTAGTAATTGATTTTCTCCTTTCTTGAGATATTTTTTTTCAATCATTACATCGTAATATTTACCAACTTTATTAAAACTTCCCTTTAAAATTAACTCTCGATTTAAAAATATTTCATATTTACCTATATCTATTCCTCTAATCTTAAAAAAAATACCATTAGTATATTTATTACAACAATTAAAAATTGTTATTTTTGCAGATGGCCACTTTGCCCATCTATGTGTTATCTCGTCTTGAGACCATCTGTGATCATAAATATTTTCTTGCGGTATATCTTTAGTAATTTTATGACCATTTATTTTAAAAATAACTATCTCATTTGTCTCAAATATCTTTTTATAGCCAAGTCTTTTGAAGACTATAAGAAAATCATCTTTATCTTTTATTTCATACGCTTTTTTATTTATATAAACAGCATCAAATCCATAACTTTCTAATAATTTTATAAAATTTCCGTTTACATCAAATTTAATTTTTTTTTGCCAAAGTTCTGAGCCTCTACCTTTGTTGTTTCCATAGGTAAAATGAATATCCCTCGTATTAATGTAGGGTCTAAAATGTTCATAATCCTGCATGCCTTTTACAGGTCCCACTTCAGGGAATTCTGTAAAAGGAAATTGATAGACCATATCATTCTTTCCAAGCTCTCTCATCAAAACCTTACCCATTTCTATATCTGATTTAACTCTAATTTTTATGGGGTCCTGGAAATAAAAATTAGGTCTTGGCAACTGATCAAAAAGCCCGATGAATAAAATAAATGATAATAGGGCATATCTTATTAGGTTAGATTTGATTAAAGAAGATTTAATACATAGATATAAAAGTAAAATACAAAATATAAAGATACTAAACCTGTTTGGAGCACGAAAAATTTGAAAATTTAGAACACCTAAAACTAAATTTATTCCTCCGATTAATGAATAAAGAAAAATCCAATTAATTGATATTAAAACTTTAACTTCAAGGCTTTTCCAACCATTTCTTATTGAGTTTAAAGAATTGAAAATTAATGTTGTAAATCCTATAACTCCTAAAATTCCTATATAACTTGACCAACTTTCACCTCTAACATAAGCTTTGTGATAATAATGTGTCATCCCAAAATTATAAAATGAGTCTATTCGATGGCCAGAAGGTGGAAAAAATAACTCAGGCATCTTCATGCCATAAACCTCTAAAGCTGCAAGATTTCTACCAACTGCCTTAAGATTTACATCATTAATAAAATTTGAGTATAAGGTATCAGCATTCATCAAAAAAAATCCACATGCTGATCCTAAAATAAAAATAATAGATATTAAATATTTTGAATCTCTTTTTAAAAATTTATAAATGAAAATAAAAAGTAAAAAGATGCAAAATAAAAATGTATAATAAGGGTTGAAGCATCCAATCAAAAAAGAAAATAAAAGATATAATTTAAATTTTTTATTTCCCAACTCTACTTTATTATCTAAAACTTCACTTAAAATCATTAAAGCAATAGGAATTACAAATACAAATGTAAGAATAATATGTGCTGACCCTCTTGCAAATAAAAAATGCCCTAAACCAAATAAGATTGCAAATACAGCTGAATTATAATTTTTACATCCTAATTTTAAAGCTACCAGAAAAAAAGATAAACCTGCAAGACAATGCCCAGAAAGTAAAATAATATTATGTGAGAAATATAAATTTGTTAACTTTCCCAATAAACCCATAAAAAAAAATATGAATTCCTCTGTTATTGGAAAATCACTCCAGTTAGCAACATAAGGTGCATTTAATAATTTGATTTCTTTTAAAAATAACGGAAAAACTTCATTGTTCATATAAGACTTTGCCATAGACAAAACCCAATAGAGATCACCTCCATATCCAGTCGGTATGCTCCACTCACTTGTATGAAAAAAACCAAAAATATAGGACCAAATCAGCGCAATAATAGCAACAACAGCAAGACCTAAAAAATAAATTTTTTTGTCATTATTCGTTATCTTCATTAGTCAAATTTAAGATGTAATTTTTTATATTATAACAATTACTAATTAATTTCTGTTAAAGAAAGTTTTTGCTTTGTTTTTCTTAGTGTTTTCACCACCATTTCTTCTTCAAAATCTTTATCTGATAATTTTGGTGACAAATCTTCTATAGGTCTTCCAAATTCTAATTTTGGAACAATTTTTTGATCTGGCTTTATGAGTACATCTACAAAAATTCCAGATTTACTTGAAGTTACTTTTTTTAAAATACTCTTTAAGTTTTTATGATTTTTGATTTGGATATACTTTATACCAAATGCTTTACAAATCTTTTCAAAATTAGGATTACTTACACCTTTTTTTTCAACAGTTGCCTCATATCTCTTTCCTAGATAAATTTCTTGGAACTGCTTTATTATTCCATATCCATTATTATTAAGAACAAAAATTTTTATTGGTAAATTAAGCTTTTTTAATGTGTGCAATTCTTGAAGATTCATTTGAATGCTTCCATCCCCATCTAAACAGATTATTTTTTTTCTATTTTTTGCAATCGAGGCGCCAATTGCTGCAGGAAATGCATACCCCATAGGTGAATTGCCCCATGCTGAAAAAAATCTTTGGCCATATTTTATCTTAAATGCTTGTACAGCCCATGTTAGATGAGCACCATCATCAGCTATTACAATATCATCTTTTTTAAGTTCTTTTGATAATGAGTCTATAAAAAAATATGGATTTACATATTTTTTTTGATCTATGTCTTTCTTTGATAAAGTTGGATACTTTTTTTTCCACAACATGGTCTTTTTCATCCACTCAGGTTTACTAATAGGACTATTTGTTTTTTTTGATAAAATTTTAATAAATTTTTCTAAAAAAATATTTAAATCACAATTAAACGTATCATAATTTTTTAAACCTCGATTTTTAAATAGTTCATTTTTATCAATATCAACAGAGATTATTTTTGCTTCTCTTGCAAACGTGTTTGGTTTGCCTCCTGTTATTCTGGTATCAAGTCTACTTCCAATATTTAAAACTAAATCAGAGTTTTGAACGGTAAAATTTGCTGCTCTATTTCCATAAACACCAATAGTTCCTATATAATTTTTGTGATCATAACCTATAGAGTCTAATCCACTCCAAGTAGTTAAAATAGGTATGTCAAATTCTTTAAGTAATCTCTCAATTTTTGTTATTGAATTTGAAATTCTAATTGCTCCACCAAGAATAATTGAAGGTCTTTTGCTTTTTTTTATGAGTTTTATTAATTTTAAATATTTTAGATCACTATGTTTTGTCTTTTTTTTAATTAATTTATTTTTTTTTAAATTTAAAATTATTTTTTGTCTTTGGAAGTTCATTGGGATATCAATCAATACAGGCCCTGGTCTACCAGAAACTGAAATTTGATATGCTTTTTCAAGTATAAATGGAATTTCCTCTAAAGTTTTTATTCTATAAGCAAATTTAGTGATTGGTTTAGCCATCGATACAATATCAGTCTCTTGAAATCCTACCTGTCTAACGTTTTTTGTAGATTTCTTAAATTCTGAGGTTTCATAAGTATTTACCTGGCCACAAATGTGAATATTTGGAATAGAGTCAAACCATGAACAAGCAATCCCCGTTAATAAGTTTGTGGCACCTGGTCCGGATGTAACCATTGTTGCTCCAAAGTTTGGACCCAATCTTGAATATGAGTCAGCCATCATTGCGGCAGCTTGTTCGTGAGCTACTGAAACATATTTAATTTTTTTATTCCTAGAAAATGCATCTACGACAAAAGCAATCGCACCTCCAGTAATAAGAAAAACCTTATTTACACCTTTTGAGCTAAGAAATTTTAATATATAATCTGAAACAAGCATTGATTGCCTATATAGCATGAAGAATATGAAATCACACCCTAAAAAAAGTGCTATTTATGAGATTTATTTTTGTTTATTTTTTTTTATTGCACAAACTTATTTAATGCTTTTCTCACCAATTATTGGTGATGATATATTTAATTCACTTTTAAATGGATATTATATAATTTTAGAAAAGAATATATTTGAAATAATATATATTTACATAAGAGATTGGCTAGTAATTAATGGAAGAATACATTTTACAATTCCTCCATTAACAGTAATTTTTTTTGAATTTTTTAACACCGTAGTATTAATTAAGATAGCTCATTATGTATTAATTTTATCATCGGTTTTTTCTTTTTTATATTTTATTTATCTAAGCTCAAAAAAAAATATTTACTTTACATTATTAGTTTTCGTCCTTTTGCCAATTCTATTTCAATATAGGGATTGGCATGATCCATTTTTAATGTTTCCTACTCATTATAATATTTTGGTACTATTATTTTTTACTAGTATTTCTTTTTTTTTAAAAAATTTTGATCAACAAAAAAAAGTATATTATTATTTTTCAATATTTTTATATATTCTAACTTGTGGAACTTTTGAGCCAGCAATTTTTCTTTCAATTTTATATGTTTATTATGATTATAAAAAAAATAAAAAAATTAAAACAAGTAAAATTTTTATAAAAATATCAATTTCATTTTTTCTTTTAATTATATATTTTCGTTTTATAAATTCATTTATTTTTGGCCCTGTGGAAAGTATCCTTTTTTCAAAAGGAGGTGGCTACGATGGTTCTGAAATTAGTTTTGATTTAATTAAGAGTTCGATTACAATAATTTTACAATTAATTGGTAGTTTTCCACTTACATTCTTAATCAAAAACCAAAGTATAAATTTTAGTTATCTAGATGTTATTATTTTTATATTATTCGGTATTTTTATTTATTTTTTTTTAAAAAAAAATTCTAAAATTTTATTCTCTAAAATTAATTTTGAACAATATTTTGCTCTTAATATAGTCTTATTTATATCTTTAATGCCAATAGGCTTATCTGGAAAATATATAGTTGATTTACCAAACAAAGGATTTGGTTATGCTCATTTACCAGTTTACCTTCAGTATTTTGGCACTATTTTAATTTTTTTGTATCTAATTTTTAAAATATTAAATTTCAAAAATAAATATAGAATTCATTTTATTGCAATTTTATTAACTTTGATGGGTTTTCTTAACTTTTCATCAAATAAAAATGTCATCTATGAAACTTTATCTCCACAAAAAATAATTAGAGATAATGCTGCAAAATCTTTTCAAAAAGGATTACTAGATAATATAAAAAATTATAGCAATATTGTATTTTGGGAGTCCAATTATCAATTATGGAAAAGACCAGAATTCATAAGCACTTATTCAAAAAAAAAACTATTTACACAGTATGCTTATGATACAAGTTTTTTTGATCTTTTTGTAGATAATAAAAAAAAGAATTTAATCATAAATGACAAAGGACTCTATAGATTATCTGATTTAAGTATAAAAAAATTCGGTGACAAATTTAAATTTCAAAAAAGTTATAATCAATATCTTAATTTAAAATCTGAATTGTCAATCAATAAAATTACAAAAGATAAGATTTTTCAAAACTCAGATAAAGTTTATATTTTCATTAACCTTCCTAATTATAAAGATAATAGAGCAATAGTAGCAAAAATTGACTCTTTTGATGTTGATAAATTTAATAAAGTTAAAAATATTTTTACAAATGAGATTTACTTTATTTCAAAGAATGAAAAAAAATTTAAGATCAATTTAGGAACAACAATCAATTTAAATTATTTTATCGAAAATTATGATCCACAAAATTCCTACAATCACTTTAAAAAAGATAATATTATTAAATTCATTAACAATATGCAAAAGAATGAAATGATTTTAAGTAAAAAAATACCAAATACAAAAGCTCCGAATGAGAATTTTTATTCAGGTAAGTTTAAATGCAGTAAAAGTGAAATTATTGTTTCGAAATTTCCAAGAAAAATTTTTGGCTTAATTAATCAAAACTACAATAAAATTAATGTTAAAATTTTTAATAATAGTAATTCATTTTGGGATATAAATAATTTTAATAAAAAAAACCCAATCACAATTAGAAGTTATTTATTAAACTCTAAAACACAGGACACAATAGCTGGAATAAATCTTTCACATAAAAAAATTAAAATTGAAAGTGGTCATTACGAAGATTTAGTTATAAATTTTAATGATATAGTAAAAATTAGATCTTTTTTGATTAATAAAAAGAGTTATGATAAAATAATTTTTTCACTTGTTGAAGA
>Ga0181552_10000616_pt1 | contig 27183 bp, 31 predicted proteins | sample 011ome_18_FD_130583 | JGI IMG/M metagenome (GOLD analysis project Ga0181552, IMG submission 130583) | Coastal salt marsh microbial communities from the Groves Creek Marsh, Skidaway Island, Georgia - 011501BT metaG (megahit assembly) | ecosystem: Environmental > Aquatic > Marine > Intertidal...
CTCGGTATGGCTTTCGCCGTCATTGCTGTGGTTCTGGTCAGTCGTGAGTCTGCCCACCATCATGGCCGAACTCCACCGGTTGCGATCGTCATGGCGATTGGTTCAGGAATCGCCATTGGTTTTTATCTCACATCGCTCGGGCTAGCTCCTGATAATTCGGGCGTGTGGGTGGCGGCTTTAGGTCGTTGGGTTTCAACCATCATCATGTTCACCTTTGTTGTCATTGTCGTGCGCAAGTTTGACCGGGCCACATTTCCTTGGCTACTCGCTATCACTGCCGGAGTCTTGGATGCGATGGCGAATGGCATTTTCCAACTCGCATCCCAGCGAGGTCTTCTATCCGTAGTTGCAGTGCTGGGATCGCTCTATCCTGCGGCCACGGTTGTGCTAGCGCGATTTGTTATTAAAGAGCGCATGAACAGCGTGCAAGGAGTGGGAGTCGCGCTGGCATTCAGTGCAGCGGTACTTCTTGCGCTTGGTTCCTAGGAGCTTGTGCGGGCCGCAATTGCTTTGCGCGTTACAACGAAAAGCAAAATGTTGAAGGCCCCGAAAAATAGAAGTGCGAAAGCCGCAATGCCCCAGCCGATTTTGATTCCGCTCAAAAGACCCGCACCAAAAAAGACTATCGCCGCAATGAGCTGCAAGACCGATGCAAACTTGAGTTTGCGTAGTTCGCGTACGTCAGGTGATAGTGGTTCACTCATGCGTCTAATTCTGGTTCAGAGTCACTCTCAATTGTGGCTTTGGCTCCGGCGAGTATTCCCACACCTTTGAGGCCGTAGCCAACAAAGGGGCCAATGAGAAGAGCAAACAAGACCGTCCCTATACCGACCGTACCCCCTAGGAACCAGCCAATGACAAGTACGGTGACTTCAATTCCAAGGCGAACGGCCGATACGGGCCAACCAGTTTTGTAATGAATTCCAGTCATCATTCCATCACGTGGACCTGGTCCGAGATTGGTTGTGAGATACAGCCCACTGCCAATGCCAACGAAACCAATTCCCACAATGACCACAACGATGCGGACCGCAGGATTCTCGGGGTGGGGGATCGCCGAACTCATTACTTGCAAGGCGGTTGCAATCACAATGGCATTAGCAATAGTTCCAAGCCCGGGACGCTCACGTAGTGGTATCCACACCAGCAAGACGGTCAAACTGATGAGAAATGTTGCAACACCAATGTCGATGGGCGCCTTTGTGGAAATACCCTGAGCCAGAACGGTCCACGGACCAACTCCGAGATCGGCAATAACGAGGAGTGCCTCGCCGGTGCCAAAGAGCCACAATCCGCCAATGAGAATTGCAAAAGTCGATGGTTTAGCCGACCAGCGTGACTCCGAGCGCCAGCGCGTGAGGGGAACACTGCGAGATGGAGTCAAGAATCCAGGAATAAATGCCACGGATTTTGCACTCCTTCAGACGCGAATAGCATGAGTGGGTTAGGTTGGTGGGATGCGATTACAAAAAATCGCGCTAGTTACCACTGGCCTTTTTCTAGGGGCAACCCTACTCAGCGGGTGCGGTGGTTCGGGGGACGAGGGCGCGGCAACAACTGACGGTGCAGTCGAGGGTGCAGCGGTTGATGGGGCCGCAACTGGGACGCAGGAACTCATGATCGATCAGGAGATCACGGTGCTCGACCAGAAACTGGTCTATCCGCCAAAAGGTGCCGCAAAGATTTCTAGTGCAATCACCACCCTCGAGCCTGGTCAGGAAACAGGATGGCAGTTGCATCGCATTCCCGTATACGTGTACGTCATGAGCGGCACCTACACAGTTGAGTACGAAGCTGGTGTCACCAAAGAATTCCCGGCTGGAAGTTCTTTGATGCAGGCGACCAAGACGAATTACAACGGGATTAATAAGAGTGAAGAAACAGTTCGATTACTCACGGTCTATATGGGTGCCAAAGGTAAACGCAATGTGGTTAAACAGTAGGCCGAAAATCTAAGTCAGTTCCCGTTCCGAATTCACTCAGTTCAACCATTGTTGCGCCATGTCGCTTGAGATAGGCGCGTGCGCCCATGTCACCACTTAATTCATCGAATAAAGCTGCCCAATGTTCACGCCCCAGTTTCACAGGGTGCCCGATCTCGCCGTTGTAGGTGGCTTGAAGTAGTTCCCCGGGGGACAGAATCATGTGGTTAATCGCTTCAGGTGTCAGATCAATCAAATCGACCAGGGTAATCACGGCAGCGTCCACTTCTGGGTGGGTCTCGATCACGTGCTTCAGGGCAACTGTGAGCGATGAACCCATGCCACTCTCGAAATCGGGGTTAAGCACAATCTCACAATTGGGAACGTCGCCGACCCATGCACCGAGAACAGCGACGATTGGGTCTGCACCGCCTCTCGCGAGGGTGGTCACGGCGCGGTCAATGAGTCTTTGCCCCTTGAATACATATGGTGCTTTTGGTCCACCAAATCGAGTGCCCGATCCTGCTGCCAGCACGATTCCTGCGCACTTGCCCTCGTGAGTTGATCCATCTTGAGACGAAATGGCCATACTCCACCATAATGTCCTGACCATGACAGCAAAAGTTCACCTCGCCACCGTGACCGCGGATCCCCTGGACGCCGTTGCAATAACCGCACTCGTGAGCGACCAATCCACAGGTGCCGTCGTCGTCTTCTCTGGAGATGTTCGCAATCACGATCACGGCAAAGAAGTGCTCAAGCTGACCTATGAAGCCCACCCGAGCGCTGAGGAAGTAATTCAGACGGTGATGGATTCGCTGGCAAAGACTCTCGAAGTCACGCATATTGCCGCTGCGCACAGGGTGGGCCCCATTCCAATTGGGGAGTCTGCGTTGGTTGTTGCAGTGGGAAGTTCGCACCGGGGTGACGCATTCAGTGCCTGCCGTGAGATCGTGGACCAGATAAAGGAACAACTTCCAGTGTGGAAGCATCAATATTTTGCCGATGGAACAGATGAGTGGGTGAACTGCGCGTGAGCAAATCCGAACTGGTCGACAGTTATGGACGGGTGCACAGGGACCTTCGGGTTTCATTGACAGATAGGTGCTCGCTGCGGTGTACCTACTGCATGCCCGCAGATTTTTCTGACTGGATTGCCAATGATTCACTCCTCACCACTGACGAACTCCTCACGGTCATTGGTGTTGCCGTTGACAGTGGTATTACTCAAGTCCGGTTGACCGGTGGTGAACCCTTGCTGCGCAGGGACATTGTTGATGTCATTCGTGGAATTAACGCTTTGCCACAACCACCACGCATTTCCTTGACCACGAATGCATTGCGCTTGGCTGAAGTGGCCCAGGATCTTAAAGATGCAGGACTGCAACGTGTAAACGTTTCTTTGGACACGCTCTCTGCGGAACGATTCAAAGCTATGACGCATCGCGATCGATTCAATGATGTGATTGAAGGAATCAAGGCTGCCCAAGCGGCCGGACTCACTCCACTAAAAGTGAACTCGGTGCTCCTCAAGGGAGTCAATGATGACGAAGCAATTCCACTGCTGCGTCATGCGCTGGAAAATGATTGGAACCTTCGATTCATTGAACAGATGCCACTTGATGCGGGCGACCTGTGGGCTCGCCCCGTCATGGTGACCGCGGATGACATTCAGTCAGAGTTGGAGCGAGAGTTCACTCTGACGCCAGTTCCAACCCGTGGTTCAGCTCCTGCTGAAGAGTTTTACGTCAACGGTGGCCCAGCGACCGTGGGAATCATCGCCAGCGTGACTCGCCCGTTCTGCAGCGCATGTGATCGCTTACGACTCACCGCTGATGGTCAGTTCCGAAACTGCTTGTTTGCGCGCGATGAAACTGATGTCCGGAGCATCATGCGCTCAGACTCGAGTCAGGAAGAAAAGATTCAAGGTGTGCGCGACATCCTGCAGGTGGTCACCAAGGCGAAGTTACCTGGGCATGGGATCAATGACCCGAACTTCATCAAGCCGGACCGCCCTATGAGTGCCATCGGCGGGTAGTTAGCGCCGATAGTGGGACCGGCGAATTCACTCAGCCGCCAGAAAAGGGCGGCATAACATCCACTCGAGCGCCTGCAACGAGCTCGGTATCGCCATCACGGCCATAGGAATGTCCATCAACGAGCATTGAGCATTGCGGAATTATCGGTTCTAGTGCGGGCAATTGGGTTACAAGCGCTTGACGCAACTCATTCAACGTTGCTGCGCTGACCGTGACACTCTCGCATTGCGCTGCATGGCGCGCGGCGGCATAAAGGTTGACGGTGATATTCATCGAGGGGCACCCGGATGGATCGGTCCCTCGGTGCTTGCCAACTTCATGCCCGAACCGCCCCAGCGGTTCTGCACTATTTCGGCACAAATGCTGATTGCGGTTTCTTCGGGCGTGCGTGCACCGATGTCCAGCCCAATAGGCGACTGGATGCGAGCGAGCTCTGCATCGGTGACACCTGCTTCAATCAGTCGGACCGTGCGGTCATTGTGAGTTTTGCGTGAGCCCATAGCGCCGATGTATCCGGCATTTGTCTTTAGCGCTGCCTTTATGGCAGGTACATCAAACTTGGGATCATGTGTCAGGACAGCGATGACGGTGCGTTCACTGACTTCCTGTTGCTCTAACCAGCGGTGTGGCCAGTCAACAACAACTTCGTCTGCATCAGGGAATCTCTTTTTGGTTGCGAAGACGGGCCGCGCATCACAAACCGTGACGCGGTAGCCGAGGATTTTGGCAACGCGCACGAGTGCGGCTGAAAAATCGATGGCACCGAAAACAAACATGTCAGCCGGCGGTGCATAGCTCGCTACAAAAACTTGGAGCCCCTCACCGAGGCGTTCACCTTCAGGGCCATATTCAATCGTTGCGGTACGGCCTCCTGCGAGCATGCCAAGTGCATCTTCACGAACAGTGTCATCGAGTCGTTCTGTTCCTAGACTCCCCAGAGTCGTATCTGGTGTTATGACGATGTGGTTGCCAACAAGATGGGGCCCTTTGACAATTGTGGCAACAGCGACCGGTTTTTGCGCTTCGATCTGCTCGGCAACGAACGGCAATTCTGGCCAGGACTCTGGCGTGACCGACTCCACGAATACATCAAGTAATCCGCCACAGGTCAGGCCAACTGCAAATGCATCATCGTCGCTGACTCCATAGTGGTGGAATTGAGGTTGCGCGTTGGCGAGGACTTCGATGCCGACGTCAAAGAGTGCTCCCTCAACGCAGCCACCACTTACCGAGCCCACGGCCTCTTGCTCTGCCGTAACCAACATGGCTGCACCAACGGGGCGAGGGGCTGAGCGCCAGGTGTTGACCACGGTGGCCATGGCCGCGCCACCGTTGTCATATGCCGCGAGCAATTCGGGCAAAACTTCACGCATGGAAGACCTTTCAGAAACATATCGGCCGGGCTGAAGGCTCGGACATGAACTCCCACGGTACTCCAGATTGGTCATCTGGGCAGGTCATGGGTGAGGTCGCTGGGTAGGGTTGAGCAATGCTCAGCGTTGAGGAATACCGCGATCTAGTCCTTGCGGGCATTGAATCGCTGCATCCCATTGAGTTACCTCTGAGCGAAGTCGACGGATGCCTATTGGCCCAAGACGTTGCTGCCCCCTGGCCCCTGCCTTCATTTGATAACTCGTCCATGGACGGATATGCGGTCCTCCAGGCAGATATTGCGGGGGCGAGCGCCGAGAATCCGGTGACTTTGAAAGTTATCGACGATGTTCCCGCCGGTTTTCGATCACTGGAAACTTTGGTCTCGGGGACGGCGATAAGAATCATGACAGGTGCGCCAACCCCTGATGGCACGCAATGTGTTGTCCCAGTCGAGATGACCGATGGTGGTACGGAAAACGTCGTGGTGAGTGCATCGGTCGACTTTGGTGGGTACGTGCGCAAGATGGGCGAAGATATTCTCATTGGCGAGATCGTCTTGCGCAAAGGCGCACTTCTCAATGCACGATCCATTGCTTTGCTCGCCGCCGTTGGTCAAGCACGGGTTCTTGTAATCCCCCGGCCTCGCGTGGCTGTTATGTCAACGGGGACAGAGCTCGTTGAGCCAGGCACACCGTTGGCCCACGGCCTGATCAGTGACTCAAACTCTTTCATGCTTGTGGCTGCGGCGAATAGTGCCGGCGCACTCGCCTACAGGGCCACTCCAGTTCAAGACGATGAAGAAGAACTGGAACGCGCACTTAATGATCAAGTGCACCGTGCTGACATTTTGATCACCACTGGGGGCGTCAGCATGGGTGCCTACGATCCTGTCAAGGCAGTTTTTCAAAAGCTGGGCTCTGCCGATTTTTACAAGGTCGCAATGCAACCGGGCATGCCGCAGGGCTGTGGCAGTCTCGGAGACCCGGGAATTCCAGTCATCACGCTGCCCGGCAATCCGGTGAGCGCATATGTCTCATTTGAAGTTTTTGTTCGTCCGGCGTTGCGCAAATTGCGTGGACTTGACCCAGTGTCTGATCGCAGCAAAAAAGTTGAACTTGCAGTGTCCATGACTTCACCTGAACACAAGTGCCAGTTTGCGCGAGGCAGGTTTATTGATGCAGATCATGTTGAGCCAGTTGGTGCGGGACAAGGGTCACACGTGATGGGTGGGTTAGCACAAGCTGAATGCTTCATAGTCATACCCGCGGGTGTGGCAACTGTTGACGCAGGAGCCGTTGTTGAAGTCATTGATATCAGGGAAGGCAGGTAACCTGTTATGTCGAGCGAAGGATTTACCCACCTCAATGCGTCCGGTGAAGCACGCATGGTCAATGTTGCACAAAAAGACATTACAGAACGCAGCGCGACAGCCCGTGGTTTTGTGGTGATCTCCCCAGAAGTGATTGAGAAGTTACGCACAGGATCTGTCCCCAAAGGTGATGCGCTCTCCGTTGCTCGTATCGCCGCTATTTCGGCAACGAAGAAGACAAGTGAACTCATCCCGCTGTGTCACCCGCTAGCGATTCATGGAGTTGATGTTGATCTCACCGTTGAAGATTCAGGTGTCTCAATTCTTGTAACCGTGACCACGGCGGATCGCACAGGCGTGGAAATGGAAGCGCTCACGGCAGCAGCCGTTGGTGGCTTGACCCTTATTGACATGGTGAAGGGATTGGATCGAACCGCACATATTCGCACCGTTGAATTGCTTGAGAAAAAGGGTGGTCGTTCGGGGCACTGGGTTCGCGATAGCGCGGATTTGTAAATGAGTGCGTTTAAGGCTCAGGTCATCACTGTTTCAACGCGTGGAGCGGCAGGAAGTAGACCGGACACCTCAGGAGAAATTATTGTCGCGGCTTTGAAAGCTGGTGGCTTTGATGTTTCTCCCACGGTTGTAATCCCTGACGGCCCTGGCGTCACATCAGCGCTTCGAACCGCCATTGACACTGGCCATGATCTTGTGATCACAACGGGAGGCACCGGCTTAACCCCCACGGATTTCACCCCTGAAATGACGGCCCCCGTCATTGATCGGGAAATCCCGGGGATTGCCGATGCCATCCGGGCCTTTGGAATCAGCAACGGAATTCCTACCGCGGCTCTCTCAAGGGGAATTGCGGGCCAAAGCGGCAAATCTCTGGTGGTAAACGCCCCTGGATCGCCCGGTGGGGCGAAAGATGCAATGGCCGTGCTCATGCCGATAGTGATTCATGCACTAGAACAGATTTCCGGCAGCGACCACTGAACGCGTTCACTTCTTGTTCACGAATGAATTCGTTCACTTGTTGTTCACCAACTGGGCGTTCAAGGTTCACGCAATTGGGCTCCGCATAAACCTAGAACTGGAAAGTTGTCCTCGTGGCAACCGATACCCCCATGCGGGATCTCTCCGGCAGCAAGAAGGCTCACAGTGGAGACCGGATTTTTAACCGCACAATTACGGGCGCGGCATTCACCTCACTTTTAGTACTTGCTGGAATCACAATCTTTCTAGGGGCCCAAACGATTCCGGTCTTACAAGACCAAGGTCTGAGTTTCTTGACCACCACGGTGTGGGATAGGTGAAAAGTTTGCCGATGAAACAGAACTGCTCAATGAGGTAATCGCCTATGAAGGCACGGTCGCGATTCTGCCGATCGTGGTGGCCATTAACAACCTGATCCCGATGGCCGCCGTGGACATTCAAGGTGAGTTCATCAACCCGGATGACACCCAGTTGCAAAAGGTCGGTTCGGGTGCCATGGAAGTGGTTGCTGATCCAACTAGCCTTATTGCCACGCCGGCTACGGGCGGAGTTCCTGTTGAAGGAAACTTTGACATTGCTGCATCGAAAATTGTTTTAGCAGAAGGCCAACCACTTATTGGTTGGCCGATTATGGGAACTGCGCACGCGATGGTGTGCAATGACCCCGCGAATCCTTTGCCCCTGTCCACCGTTCAATTTCTGGTTAGGCTTTCTGGGCAAGGCTCCTTTGAAACCTACGGGCTAACTCCGCTGCCCGAACCAATCCGGGTGCAAACTTTTGTGCCGTTACAGGTGACGCTCAAGGAAACGAACTCCCAGTAGTAATTTTTTATGACAATTAAATGACTATCAATGGGGCTGCATTGATCCCAAAAAGTTGCGTCGAGTCAAGGGTTTAGTGACCAGCGTTCTTTGCGCGAGCCCACGACTCGCGGATTTCAGCTTCTGCCTCAAGGCGCCCGGTCCAGGTGGCGCCTTCAACGGATTTTCCGGGTTCGAGATCTTTGTACACCTCAAAGAAATGCTGAATTTCCAAGCGATCGAATTCGGCAACATGGTGAATATCGCGCAGGTGCTCCATGCGGGGGTCTCCAGCCGGGACACACAGGACTTTGTCGTCACCGCCTGCTTCATCGGTCATGCGGAACATGCCCACCGTGCGGCAGCGGATGACGACGCCCGGAAAGGTGGGCTCCTGGAGTAGAACGAGGGCATCCAGGGGGTCTCCGTCAAGGCCGAGAGTGTCCTCGATGAACCCATAATCGTGGGGGTAGCGGGTGGAGGTGAACAGCATGCGATCGAGGCGAATCCGGCCGGTTTTGTGGTCAACTTCGTACTTATTACGACTGCCAGCGGGGATTTCGATGGTGACGTCGAACTCAAGGGGCTCCATGGTGACTTAGAGTAGTGGGGATGGCTACTCAACCGCGCGCGCTGGGCAGAACTGGACAAGTTGCATTTTCAGTCACGATCTTGAGCACGATTCTCGCTGTGGTTAGCGTCGCACTGACGGGTCCTGTGTTGGGCTCTGTTCCTGTGTTCGGCTCTGTTCCGACAGTTGATGGTCCACCACCTGGCCCAATTCCCAGTGAATACCGACCTCTGAGCCAAAAGGCCCCCATTCCCACGCCAACTGGAGTGGACCGCGCAATTGGCAGACTCACCCAAGACCCAACGGTGGGCGCACTTTCCATGCTGGTTGTTGACCCGGTGACGGGCAAGGAACTTTTTGCTGAAAAACCCACAAAACGCCGCACGCCTGCATCGGTGAATAAAGTCTTGACGGCTGCCGCGGTTCTCAGTTCCCTCGGACCTCTGTATCGAACAACCACAAAGGTGACCCGTCAGAGCGACAGCGTGTTCCTTATTGGTGGCGGTGATCCGCTGATGTCTCGAACAAAGGGCACGAATTCACTCAAAGCACTCGCCCAGGCAACCGCGGACAAACTTTTGGCTTCGGGCACAAAATCAATAACACTTACTTATGACGACTCATTGTTCACCGGTCCAGCATTGGGACCCGGATGGAAAAGCAGTTACCCCAAACTTGGTGTGGCGGCTCCAGTTTCTGCGCTCACGGTAGGTGCAGCGCGCGTGCGCCCGGGCGCTTCTGCTCGCGTGGACGACCCTGCACAGCAGAGCGCGCAACTCTTTGCCCAGCGATTAAAAAAGAAGGGCATCGCTGTCAGGAAGATCGATCGAGGGAAGGCGCCAACGGTTTCTGTGGGTGTTGCCTCTGTTCAATCGGAGACCATGGCCGTCGCCATTGACACGATGCTCACCGAATCGGATAACGACGTTGCGGAGATCTTGGCGCACCTCGTGGGCGTTCGCGTCAATGGTGATGGCAGTTTCTTTGGATCCTCGCGTGCGATGACTTCGGTACTTGCGAGTAATGGTGTCAATGCCGCCGGCCTGCGTTTGGCAGACGGTAGCGGACTGTCCACCAAGAACAGGGTGAGTGCATCCGCGGTGGCCCAAGTTCTCACTGAAATGGTCAGGGGTGATCAACCCGAATGGGCATCCATTGCCACTGGGCTTCCCGTGGCAGGACGCACAGGAACACTCGAAGACCGATTCGATTCCAAAGGAACAAGAGCGGGCGCGGATGTCATTAGGGCCAAAACGGGTTCATTGACAGGAGTCTCGTCACTGGCAGGAACGGTGCTCGATGAGAGCGGACGCTTACTCGTATTCGTCATGTTGGGCAACGATGTTCCATCTGTTTATTCAGCACGCAACACCATGGACCGCATTGCAACAAAACTCGCCAAGTGTGGCTGCACATGAGTACTGATTTGCACAATCCGCATCAGGAGTTGATTCTCAAGTCAGCGCAGCGCACAACACCCCTGGGACCAAAAGTCACCCAAGAAGATGCATTGCAAGCGGTAAGTGAGTTGCAATCACTGTCTGTGCTTGCCAGCGAACACATCGCACGGATTACCGGAATGCACGCAGATGTTGCTCGACCTGCGCTCGTGGTCGATCGGGCGAAATGGATTGCGTCCAACGTGGATGCTATCGATGTATTAATGGGCATGATCAGCAAGGAGTCATCGGTTTTTGATCCGTTGAGTGATCGAGCGAATGCATTTCAAACAGGTTTGGTGTTGGGTTGGGCATCGGGTCGAGTGCTGGGCCAGTACGAGGCATTTTCACAGGAGGGGACCTTGTTGCTTGTCGCCCCAAATATTGTGAAAGTGGAACAGACACTTGATGTTGACCCCACGGATTTCCGCATGTGGGTATGTCTGCATGAAGAAACCCACCGAGTGCAATTTGGCGCTGTTCCATGGATGCGGGATTACTTTGTCCAACTTATTAATGAATTTGTCAATGCATCAAAACTGAACCCCATCGAGTTGACCCGCCGCATTGTGCAAGTTGTTCATTGCGTCATCACTCGTAACGATCAAAGCATTATTGAGCTCGTGCAAAGTGACGAGCAAAAAGAAATTTACTTGAAAATCAGTGCGCTCATGACCCTCCTGGAAGGTCATGCAGATTTTGTCATGGACCTTGGTGGCCCCGAGGTCATTCCAACCGTTAACGTAATCCGCGAACGATTCGAGGAGCGCCGAGATCAGAACAAAGGGTTTGTCTCGCACCTTTTAGGCATGAATGAGAAATTAGCGCAGTATCGAAATGGCGCTGCATTTGTGAGCTCTTGTGTTGATGCGATAGGCATGGAAGCGTTCAATCAGATTTGGCAACGACCAGAAAACCTGCCATCAACGGCGGAGATTCAGAAACCCGCCCTGTGGCAACAGCGAATGCTCACCGAGGCATGAAAAAGCCAGCGTCTGAGCAAGTTGTCGCCATGCGGGTTGCCCTGCGGGACTGCCTGCCGAGTGACACGAGAGCCGTAGTTGTCGGGTGCTCAGGCGGACCAGATTCACTCGTGCTCACGGCCATTGCATCCTGGGTTGGCCAACGTGAGGGCTTCACCGTGCATGCAGTGACCGTGGACCATCAACTTCAGCCCGGGTCGGCAGAAATTGCCCGCGTTGCCAACGCGCACGCTTTGGCACTTGGTGCATCCAGTGCCGAAGTGGTCCCGGTGACCGTGGACCAGATCTCAGGCGAGGGCATGGAATCGGCCGCACGCAAAGCGCGCAGAGCGGCATTGGCGTCGGTGGCCAAGGGCAACCCGATTCTCCTGGGGCATACGGCTGATGATCAAGCAGAAACCGTGTTGTTGCGACTCCTTCGCGGCGCCGGCGCCCACAGTCTCGGCGCCATGAGTGCCTGTGATGATCAGATTCACCGTCCGTTCCTGGGGATTGCGCGAACTCATGTCGCGTTAGCGGTCACGGAATTGCTCGAGCCAATGGGAATCACTCCGTGGTCTGATCCGCATAATGCGGATTCGGCTTATGCCCGAGTTCACATGCGCACGCACCTTGAGCAGCTCCGCGCGGATTTTGGCCCTGGAATTGTTGCAGGCTTGGTTCGCTCAGCCCAATTGCTGCGTGCCGATGACCAAGCACTCGAACAGTGGGCTGACTTGGGCATCGGAAATGTTGAATTTTCGAATGACTCAATTCAAGGTACTGTCGAAGTCACCCACCTACTTGATTTGCCGGAGGCGGTCCGGACACGCGTCATTCGAAGAATCTATGAACAAGTGGTTGGTGTGGAACGTGAATCATCACCTTTGACTTTTAACCATGTAGCGGCAATCAATGCGTTGGTGACGCACTGGCATGGCCAAGGTGAGGTTGCTTTGCCATCTGGTGCAAGCGCTGTAAGGGAGTATGGAAGGCTACGGATATACCGCACGTGAGAGTTAGCAACTAGAACGAGGAGCATCATGGATTCAGCGGACATCAGTGCAGATCTACAACACGTTCTGCTGACTGAGGAGGAACTGCTCAATCGAATCCAGATCCTCGCTGATCAGATCCAAGCCGATTATGAAGATGAAGAAATCCTGCTCGTTGGTGTACTGAAAGGTGCCGTCATGGTGATGGCCGATCTCGTGCGTTCACTTCGGACCCACAAAGTCGAGATGGACTGGATGGCTGTTTCCTCTTATGGCTCGGGAACAACCTCGAGCGGCGTCGTGAGGATTCTCAAGGACCTCGACACCCACATTGAAGGGCGCCACGTGATCGTGGTCGAGGATATTTTGGATTCAGGGCTGACCTTGACATGGCTGCTCAAAAACCTCGGCTCACGCCACCCCAAGTCCATCGAGGTATTCACCCTGCTGCGCAAGCCTGAGGCAATGAAGGTCCCCGTCGAGGCTAAATATGTGGGCTTTGACATCCCGAACGAATTCGTGGTGGGTTACGGATTGGACTATGCGCAAAAGTACCGAAACCTGCGGTGCGTGGGAACTCTGGCACCTCACGTGTACGAGAACTAGATCCCAGCCCCGTGACCTTTTCGCCTTGGGCATAACGGCGAATGCAAGGCAACTCCCCCCATGGGGTCGTAGTACCGTGAGGAAGTGAACTTCAAGCGGATCATTCGGGGACCCTTTTTCTGGATCGCTCTTGCCGTCATCTTTGTTCTGGTGGGATCCAGCCTTATTTCGGGTGCAGGTGCGCCTGATGAAATTGATACCAGCGTCGCCATCTCAGAGATCTCCAATGGCAACGTCGACACCGCGACCATCACGGATCGCGATCAGGTCCTTGAACTCACTCTGAAGAACGGCGACGTTGTTCGTGCCACCTATGTCACAGGTCAGGGTGTCTTATTGCAGGAAATGCTGCAAGAAAAATCTGACGCTGGAATGTTGCCCGGGGGATACAACGTTGTTGTTCCCAGCGAAAGTCTCTTGGTCACGTTATTGGTCTCCTTGCTCCCGTTCATTCTTCTCGTCCTGATCATGGTCTTCATTTTCAGTCAAATGCAGGGCGGCGGCTCGCGCATAATGAACTTTGGCAAGTCAAAAGCAAAAATGATTTCCAAGGACATGCCACAAACAACCTTCGCTGATGTCGCTGGAGCTGCTGAGGCTGTTGAAGAACTCGAAGAGATCAAAGACTTCCTAGCCGATCCTGAAAAGTTCAAGGCTGTTGGCGCCAAGATTCCGAAGGGGGTCTTGCTATACGGCCCTCCGGGAACAGGTAAAACACTCCTTGCTCGCGCGGTTGCGGGTGAGGCTGGTGTGCCGTTCTATTCAATTTCGGGTTCTGATTTCGTTGAAATGTTTGTTGGTGTTGGGGCCAGCCGCGTTCGTGATCTTTTTGAGCAGGCTAAAGCGAATGCTCCCGCGATTATTTTTATGGATGAAATCGATGCGGTCGGCCGTCACCGTGGTGCGGGTATGGGCGGCGGTCATGACGAACGCGAGCAGACCCTCAACCAGATGCTCGTTGAGATGGACGGTTTCGATGTCTCCGGTGGAGTGATCATGATCGCTGCAACCAACCGCCCTGACATTCTTGATCCAGCGCTCCTGCGTCCGGGGCGATTTGATCGGCAAATTGGTGTGGACCGCCCCGATCTCACGGGCCGCTTTGAAATTCTGCAGGTGCACGCCAAGGGCAAGCCCATCAAGCCCGAGGTTGACCTCATGGCCGTTGCGCGACGCACGCCTGGATTCACCGGCGCAGATCTGGCGAATGTGCTCAACGAGGCCGCACTGTTGACGGCACGTGGGGGTCACACTGAAATCGATAACGTGATCATGGATGAAGCAATCGACCGTGTCATTGCTGGGCCACAAAAGCGCACCCGAGTCATGGACCACGAAGAACGCTTGATCACTGCCTACCACGAAGCTGGCCACGCTCTTGTCGCCGCGGCACTGCCGGGTAATGACCCCGTGCACAAAATTACGATCATGCCGCGTGGTCGCGCACTGGGTTACACCATGGTCTTGCCGGATCAGGAAAAGTACTCGACAACGCGCAGTCAGATGCTTAACCAGTTGGCATACATGCTCGGCGGTCGTGCCGCTGAGGAACTAATTTTTCACGATCCAACAACGGGTGCGTCCAATGACATTGAAAAGGCAACAGCCGTTGCCCGCGCCATGGTGATGCAGTACGGCATGACTGAGCGGTTGGGCGCCATCAAGTACGGCAAGGAAAGCAGCGAAGTATTCATGGGTCGGGACATGGGCCACACCCGTGACTTCTCTGAAGAAGTTGCAGCCGCAATCGATGAAGAAGTCCGCGCATTCATTGAGGCCGCACATCAAGAGGCCTATGACATTCTCGTGACCAACCGCGAAGCACTTGATGCCATCGTCGTAGCCCTCATGGAACGCGAGACACTGGACAAGGGTGAGATCGAAGAGATCTTCCGTGAACTCAACTTGCGTGAAGTTCGTGGCGCGTGGACCGGTTCTGCGCGTAGAGCACCGGATCTCAGCGGGCCGGTTGTTGTTGCTGAGTTGGTCGCTCGTGAGCCGGAGAAACATACAGAGCCTGAAGCGGCCAGCGACTCGGTTGAATCGAACGTCTAAGAGCATGAACGACATCAACCCGATCAGCGCCCCAGAACCTGCGGCTATTGCCCCCTACAACCATGAAGGCGTGGAGAAAGCCATCAGGGACCTGTTGATTGCGATCGGCGAGAACCCCGAGCGTGATGGACTGCTTGATACCCCTGCTCGGGTGGCTCGCGGTTATGCCGAAATCTTTGGTGGGCTACACCAGAACGCTGAAGAAGTTCTCACGACCACGTTTGATTTGGGTCATGACGAACTTGTCATTGTTAAGGACATCAGTGTCAACAGCATGTGTGAACACCATCTGTTGCCGTTCCATGGTGTTGCCCATATTGGTTACATTCCGAACGAAAACGGGAGGATCACGGGCCTTTCCAAGTTGGCTCGCGTCACCGATGTTTTCGCCCACCGGCCACAGGTGCAAGAACGCTTAACCTCTCAAATTGCTGATTCGATCATGGAGATACTTCAGCCGCGCGGTGCGATCGTGATCATTGAAGCCGAGCACATGTGTATGTCGTTGCGTGGTGTGCGAAAGCCTGGTGCGGTGACAACAACGAGCGTGGTTCGTGGCAGTTTGCGCGATGCCGCAACGCGCGCTGAAGCCATGGCATTGATTTCCTCAGGCCGGTAGCGCAATGAGCATTCGGAATCCCGGCGTCATCATGGGGATCCTTAATGTCACACCTGATTCATTTTCTGATGGCGGCCGTTATGCAGATGTGAACGCGGCCGTGCTCGCGGCTGAGGCAATGGTGAGCCACGGAGCCCAGATAATTGATGTCGGTGGCGAGTCCACCAGGCCCGGAGCAGATCGCATTCCCGTTGATGTGGAACTTGATCGTGTTCTCCCCGTGATAAAGGAACTCGTCATTCGAGGCCTGTACGTCAGTATCGACACCATGCACGCGCAAGTTGCTCACGCAGCGGTAGATGCCGGTGCCTCCATGATCAACGATGTCAGCGGCGGACTTTCTGACCCAGCAATGTTGAGCACCGCAGCGGAATTAAATGTGCCTATCATTCTCATGCACTGGCGTGGGCCGAGCAAAACAATGCAAGAGAACATCGCTTTCAGCGACGTTGTGCAGGAAGTTCGAACCGAGTTGCAGTTACAAGCGGAACGCGCGCTTGCCGCAGGAATCAACAAGAACAACATAATCCTTGATCCGGGTATTGGGTTTGGCAAGACTTTTGAACACAATTGGGAACTGCTTCGCCATATTGATCATCTTCAGAGTCTGGGCTTCCCACTCCTTGTTGGTGTTTCTCGCAAGCGTTTCCTCGGGCATCTCTTGGCTGATTCTGGTGGTGTTGAACGCTCCGAGCAGGACAGGGATATTGCATCCGCGGTAATTGGTGCCCAGTTGCTTCAGCGGGGGGTTTGGGGAGTTCGCGTTCATGATGTGAAGGCAACGAGTGATGCAATCAAGGGGCTCAACGCGGTCAACCCCAATCCCGCCATGGACACGATTGAGATATTTGGTGTCAGGGATTACGGCTATCACGGTGTGCTGGAACATGAACGCGAGAATGGTCAGTACTTTTCCGTTGATGCCACCTTGGGAATCTCCATTGCACATGCAGCGCAGACCGACGACCTCGCTGATACCGTCAATTACGCGGAAGTTTCTGATGCAATCAGAGCACGAATCACCGGTGAGCCGGTTGATCTGATTGAGAAACTTGCTGAGTCCATTGCCTCGGATTGTTTGAAGTTCCCGCAGGTTGTCTCCGTCAACGTCAGGGTGCATAAACCCGATGCGCCCATTGAAGGTGATTTCGGTGATGTCGTTGTCAGCCGTTACAAGCACAGGTAGTTGGTGATCATTCCTGTGAACACCTATGTCATCGCCTTTGGTGCAAATCTCGATCAGCCTGTGGACACCTTAAAAGGTGCGTATATCAAACTTGCAATGTTGTGGAAAGTCGTGGGCGCATCGAGCCTTTATCGCACCGCACCGGTCGGTGGAGTTGAGCAGGGGGATTTCACCAACGCTGTCGCTGTTTTCGAGACCGAACTTTCACCCACAGAGGTATTGGATGAACTTCACCGCGTGGAAAACGAATTCGGTCGCACTCGTGAAATTAGGTGGGGTCCACGAACACTGGACCTCGACATCATCGCAGCGTGGTGCGATGGTGAGCCTGTCACGATGGACACGACCGACCTCACGATCCCGCATCCGCGAGCATTTGAGCGGTCATTTGTCACGGTGCCCTGGAATGGGATTTCGTTACCAAGTAAGTTTCGTGAACTTCCTGGACATGGGAGCATTGATCAACTTCAAAGCACTTGTGATTCATTGACTGCAATCCCCGAGAGGCTAGATGCGTGATGGGTCAAACCAAGCTCTCTCACCTGGCCATCATTTTTGTTGTCCTTGGTGCCATTGGGTGGGCAAGCGCAGAAATAGTTCAAGGCCAGACGGGGCGAAGTATCCCGGTGCCGAGCCTTGCGCCTGCTGCTCTCTGGATTCTCGGGATCAGTGTTGGTCTCTGGACTTTTTTTGCCAAACCACGCCTCGAACGCAAACCGGGTGCCCAACCGTTCCCGCCGCTAGCGTCTGCGCGCATTGCAGTTCTAGCTATGGCGGCGAGCCGCACCGGTGCGGTCATTGCCGGGTTTTATCTTGGAGTCGCCCTCGTTGCTGTTGGGCAATCTGCAACACCGGCCGGATGGTCAACCATGATTTCGGGATTTCTCGCAGCCATCGGATCCATCATTCTGGTGGTTTCGGGCTTGTGGCTGGAATCTATGTGCGTTGCGCGCAATGAAGCCGATGGAAACAAATGACCATGTTCCACGCCGGGGTTAGCGCTTGCTGAGTCAAGGCTTGGGTAGTCTGGCGACATGAGCGAAAACATCCCGTTGGAAGACCTTCCATTTGATGAACTGCGCCACAAGGCATTTCATTTGGCGGAGAAGAAACTCGACATTGGATTCTTCACGGATGTCTTTGGCCACATGCCCGGCATGGTGGCAATTGAGGGCGAGGGTGGTGACCTCGGTTCAATCGGTGGCACGTTCATTGAGACCGTGCGCGCTGCCAAACAAATGTTTGGCCATGGGGAGATTGACCCTGAAATCGAGCCACTACTGCGTGCTCGGTTTGCTACCTATATTCGCGCTAACGATCCAAGTCACCAATAACAATAAAAGTACTTTTTATTGCCGCGGGCAATTGATCAATGTGAAGTCCCGCAAGAGTTCTGGTGAGTGCATCAAAGTTGTTAAAGGATGCCGAGCGCAACTTTAAACGCCACGGTGTTTTATCTCCTGCGCTGACCAGCAGCCATCCGTTAATACCCGTGGGGCCTTCACTCCAGGAGTACGTGGTTCCTTCAGGGGCGCGTACCACTTTGGGTAGAACTACATTGACGTCCACTGCAGGGGAACCGTTGATGGTATTCACACACTGATTAATGAGGTGCGCGCTCTGCTCCAACTCATGTGCGAGTTGAAGAAACCGCGACCTGGCATCGCCATCAACGGGCGCAGTGTTTTCAAGAAATTCCAATTCCGAATACAACATATATGGACTTGCGACTCGAAGGTCATTGGCCAGTCCACTTGCATGACCAACTGGGCCGCTCGCGCCGTGACCCAGTGCACTTTCTTTGACCAGAACCGCAACACCGGCAAGATCCGCCGCGTCAATGGAATCTCTCCATGGGGCGAGATTGCTCGTGATCTCAGTGGCAATCGCCCCTGCAGCGCTAATGAGCTCTGGATCAAGGTCGTGCGCAACGCCACCGATGCGGGCAAACATGGGGTGCACCCGATTGCCGGTTGCACTCTCAAACCACACCGTGATTTTTTCGCGCAAGGTGCGGCAGCTCCGTGACTGCGAATCGGTAACGGTCCCCACAAGGAATGCCAAGTGAGCGTTCACGCGCGTGAGTTCTGCCATGAGCATGCGAATCCACGTGGCACGAACGGGTGGCGTGATGCCCATGGCGGTTTCAAGGGTGAGTGCAACGCCAAGTTCTGATGCAAATGGGGAAAACCAGTCATGGCGGTTGGCCAACATCATGATTTGTTTGTAATCACGTGCCTCAAAGAGTTTTTCTGCTCCTCGGTGCATAAATCCAATGCGTGGTTGTGCTGAAACTATGGTGTCGCCATCAAGAGTGAGGTGAAGTTGGAATCCACCTTGGGCAATCGGGTGAAAATCGCCTAAATCCAGGCTGATGTCACCGGGAGCCAGACCCACTCCAACAATCAGTTCTCTCAAGCCCTTACTCATGTGGGCATCGTTGCATGCCTCATGCAAGGGGTTGAATGAGCCACCGAAAGTCACTGGCCTTGTGAGGTCGCTCGAGAATTGCAGGCGGAAGTCCCAGTTCGACTCCGGTCTCAATGAGTGAATCAACGCTGACGTGGGCGGTGATATTCATTGAGCCATCTGGAACAGGTCGCTTGGCCCTGCCGTGTGAGTAACCAACCAATGTGCCGGAATCAAAGAGCCCAGATTGCCGTTGCTCGAGCGTGTGTGAGTAGTCGATCGCGATGGCGCTGCCGGAATCAAAAATTCTTAGCAAGGTTTCCCACGCTCGATCGCGGGCTAAGCCCACTTCACGCCGGGCACCAATCACTGTTACCGGCCACCACGTCTCCAGCCAGGCGCGCTCAATGTCGTTAACCTGATCACCCAGTTGTTCATGCCCTGTCTCGGGTTCAACGAGGACACTGCAAAAGTTCAGGTCAGCATCCACTTCAGCGAGCGTGCAGGGGATGTCATCAAGGAACTCATGCGCGATCACAACGCCGTTACCCCCGCGCGGTGTCAAATTGCGGGCATCCCCTTCCGCGAGGTTGTGTGACATAACGGTCCAGCGGTGGCCCGATTCCACAGCAGCGGAATGGAGATCATGGGCAAGTTGATTATTTCCCGCCCCCACATCGAGGACGGTGAACTCAGGTGGTGAGCCTAGGCAGAGAAATGTTCCGAGAGCGACATCGAAAATCCTTTGATTCGTGGCAGAGGAGTCCATGACGCTCGTGCGAAAGTGGTTTTCCGGATTTTGTTGCGTTCGATAAAAGCCTGATGTCCCGTAGTGCGCGGATTCCCAGGCCTGCTGCCACGGGATGTAAGGGGCCATAGTTGGTGACGTTAGTGACCCTTAGGCTTTCAACATGGACTCGCCCCCACGACTGCGCGTTGGTGTGGTCAGTGCTGGCCGAGTCGGTGCGGTGCTGGGAGCAGCGTTGCGCAGCGCAGGACACGTACTAACGGGGGTCGCAGCCGTTTCAGATATTTCCCTCTTGCGGGCTGAGGCCCTCCTTCCCGGTGTCCCCGTCTTGCCCGCAGATCAAGTGGCGAGGAATTGCGAGTTACTGATTCTTGCTGTGCCTGACGACGTGTTACCAGGACTCGTCGATGGATTTGCCCGGGCAGGAATCTTTCAAGCCGGGCAGTTTGTGGCTCACACCTCGGGTGGGTACGGAATTGGCGTGCTAGAGCCAGCGACCCTGTGTCAGCCAATGGCAATTCATCCGGCCATGACATTTACCGGAACAAGTGTTGATGTAAGCCGGTTACATGATGCACCTTTTGGAGTCACGGCACCCGAAAATGTCAGGCCAGTTGCTGAGGCACTCGTTGTTGAGATGGGTGGTGAACCAGTTTGGGTGCCCGAGGAAGCCCGCGCGGTGTATCACGCCGCCATGGTGCTCGGGTCCAATTACATGAATGTCTTGGTCAATGAATCACTCTCGTTGCTTCGCGAGGCGGGTATGGAAAACCCGACGCGACTTCTCACACCACTTCTCAGTGCATCACTGGACAATGCATTGCGCTACGGCGATAAGGCACTTACGGGACCGGTGGCACGAGGAGATTCGGCAACAATTGATAAACACTTGAAGGCTCTGGCGCACCGACCCAGCACCCGCCATGCGTATCAGGCGCTGGGCAGACTCGGGGTTGATCGAGCTTTAGAGGCTGGCATTCTTACTGTTGATCAAGCAGCACGAGTATTGATTACCTTGGGTGCAGATCTCGACGGGGAACCATTTGGAGGAGCGACATGACGATCGTTGCGCACACTCGCTCGGAATACCGAGAATTCATTGGCCGAAAGCCCGGCAAGCGCGCATTCGTCCCCACCATGGGTGCACTGCACGCAGGGCACTTGGAGCTGGTCAAGGCAGCGCGCCAGGAAGTCGGGCCTGATGGCGAAGTCGTTGTCTCAATTTTTGTTAACCCGACGCAATTTGGTGCGAATGAAGACTTGACCCAATATCCCCGTCCGTTCCATGAGGACGTGAAGTTGTGCACTGAGGCGGGTGTTGACGTGGTGTTCGCTCCATTGGTTGAGGAAATGTATCCCGGTGGCGTCTCGCTGGGGGATATGACATCGGTGCAGGCTGGGCCAGTTGGTTCAATCCTTGAGGGGGCATCACGCCCCGGGCATTTTGCTGGGATGCTGACCGTGGTTGCCAAACTCTTCAACCTCACCGGTCCTGATATCGCATTCTTTGGTGAAAAGGATTATCAGCAACTTGCTTTGGTTAGTGCAATGGTTCGCGATCTCAATTTCCCAATTGATGTGCGGGGTGTTACCACGGTTCGCGACACCGATGGCCTTGCACTAAGTTCACGCAATTTATATTTGAGTGATGCTGAGCGCGCAACTGCAGTTGCCATCCCTCGGGCACTGACCGCGGCACAAATGTGCGGGGGCAGTGTTCGCGAGAAACTCGCGGCCGCTCAGGCCGAGCTCGTTGGTGACATTGAAGTCACCTATCTCGCGGCCATGCGCAACGACCTTCAGGCGGCACTTGATCCTGATGCAACCGATGTTCCTGGACGAATTCTGATTGCAGCTCGAGTAGGCACCACTCATTTAATTGATAACTGTCCGATCTCGGTTGGTGTGTGAGTCGTGCCCCTAACTGTTGACCGTTGGCTTGCATCCGATCCACCAGGATGGACCGTGGCCGCCGACTCTATTGTGATTGGTTCGGGAGTGGCAGGGCTTTCCGCTGCGCTTCACTTGAGGGAGCAGGGACTCAGAGTTCTCCTGTTAACCAAGGCCCAGATCGATGAGGGCTCAACGCGTTGGGCGCAGGGCGGTATTGCCGCCGCATTGTCATCGGATGACTCACCGTCAGATCACCGCGATGACACCCTGACGGCAGGCGTCGGGTTGTGCAACCCGGAAGCGGTCAATGTTCTGGTCACAGAAGGTCCGCAGGCGGTTCGGGACTTGATCACACTCGGTGCAAATTTTGATCGTGAGCCCAGCGGTGAAATTTCATTAACGCGTGAAGGCGGCCATCATCGCAATCGCATTGCTCATGCAGGAGGGGACGCAACAGGTGCAGAAATTTCTCGGGCACTTGTCGCCGCTGTGCTCAATGATCCTGATATTGAGATTATTGAAAACGCACTGGTTCTGGATTTGCTCACTGCCTCAGATGGGTCCGCGCAGGGTGTCACCTTCCACGTGATGGGTTCAGGTCAGCGCAACGGCATTGGTGCTGGACTTGCTCCCTCCGTAGTTCTCACCACTGGTGGATTTGGTCAAGTATTTGGCCAAACAACGAATCCATATGTCTCCACGGGTGATGGCATCGCCCTTGCGTTGCGGGCTGGCGCCAAAGTTGCAGATTTAGAGTTTGTGCAATTCCACCCCACCGTTCTGTGGTTAGGACCGCTTGCAAAAGGGCAGCAGCCTTTGGTCAGCGAGGCGGTGCGCGGTGAAGGTGCACGGCTGCTCGACATTAATCATGAGCCGTTCATGGCTGATCTCCACGAGTTAGGCGACCTTGCTCCGCGAGATGTTGTTGCCAAGGCGATCATGCGCACCATGCGGGAGACAAACTCAGAACACGTGTGGCTTGATGGTCGAATGTTGGGTGCAGACACGTGGGTGCAGCGGTTTCCCACGATTCTGGCCAGTTGCCGCCAACGCGGTATCGATCCCGTGATTGATCTGATCCCAGTCTCGCCTGCACAACATTATGTTTCCGGTGGCGTGCTTACTGATCTAATGGGCCGCTCGAGTGTTCCCGGTCTTTATGCGGCAGGCGAGAGTGCTTGCACGGGCGTTCACGGAGCTAATCGTCTTGCATCAAATTCATTGCTTGAGGGATTAGTTTTTGCCAAACGCATCGCTCAAGCAATTGCACTCGATAAACCGCAGGTGCAGCCAATTGCTGAGGTCACAGGTCACGGTGGTTATGTGGTGCCACACCGATTGCGTCGCGAGATGCAGTCAGTTATGGATCGCAATGTTGGTGTGTTGCGAACTGAGGAATCCCTGACATACGCTTCACATTGGCTGGAGCACATTGATCCGAGTGGTGCACGGGAATGCACTGAGGATTGGGAGAGTGCGAATATGCACACCTTGGCGTCAGTCCTCACGCATCATGCGCTGATGCGTGAGGAGACACGCGGATCCCATTGGCGCGAGGACTACCCCGAGAGTGATCCACGGTTCGCGGTTCGGCTAGTTTCACACCGCAATGCAGACGGTGAAATCGTGACGGAAATGGTGGGACTCAACTCCTGATGAACAGACATAAGCTCAAGAAAGAAATTTCCGATGCCCTGATTACAGCGGGCCTCAACCCACTCGACATCACAGAAGTTATTCTCACTGCTCTCCATGAAGATGTTGACGAGTCCGGTGACGTTACATCTATCGCCACAATTGACTCTGACGCAGTTGCAACTTTGGACCTAGTCTCTCGCTCCAACGGCGTGGTGGCGGGTGTTCCCGTTGCTGCATCCGTTTTCTTTATCGTGTGCGGGACATCCGCGAGTGTCACGATGGTTGCCTCCGACGGCGATCGTGTTGAGCCAGGCTCGGTGATACTCAGCGTTACGGGTCCCGCGAGGCAGATTTTGCAAGCTGAACGCCCAGCACTCAACCTCATTTCGCACTTGAGCGGAATTGCTACGGCGACGAGAGCCTGGGTTGATGCGGTGCAGGGGACGAACGCCAAGATCCGTGATACTCGCAAGACCACACCCGGCTTAAGGGTTTTGGAAAAGTATGCGGTTCGCTGCGGGGGTGGAGTTAATCACCGCATGAATCTCTCTGACGCCGCACTGGTCAAAGACAATCACGTAGCAGCCGCAGGTGGTGTCACACAAGCTTTCACGGCGATCAAAAAAAGGTATCCGGATCTCGCGGTTGAGGTTGAAGTAGATTCCCTGGAGCAACTCGAGCAAGTATCGGCGGCCGGTGCAGACCTTGTTTTGCTAGACAACTTCACGGTGGAGAACATGAAAACGGCAGTAGATCGCTTTGGTGGCAAGGTCACGCTCGAGGCATCGGGCGGACTGACCCTGGATGTAGCAAAAGCTGTGGCAGATACCGGAGTTGACTACATTGCCGTTGGGGCGATCACGCACTCAGCGCCAGTCCTTGATATCGGTGCCGACATAAGGGAAGGCGAACTTCATGCTCCTCACAATTGATGTTGGGAATACCAACACCGTGATCGGCCTCTATGCGGGGTTGCAACTCCACAAGTCGTGGCGTATCAAGACAGATGCTGCTGAGACGGCCGATGAACTTGCCCTGAAATTCAGAGGATTCCTCGAGACGGAACCTGCCGTGAGCGGTATTGCCCTGTGCAGCACGGTTCCGGCGGTGCTGCACCAAATGCGACTCATGATTTCGAATTACTACGGTCACCTGGAAGCGGTGATCGTTGAACCGGGCATTAAGACTGGCGTTCCAATCCTGACCGACAACCCCAAAGAAGTCGGCGCTGATCGAATTGTGAACACCCTTGCCGCGCACTACCTCTTTGGCGGCCCGTGCATTGTTGTCGACTTTGGAACCTCAACAAATCTTGACGTGGTCTCTGAAAAAGGTGAGTTCCTTGGGGGCGCGCTCGCGCCAGGAGTTGAAATTTCCCTCGATGCACTCGCCTCGCGTGCAGCCGCTTTGCGCAAAGTTGAATTAGTTGCTCCACGTTCGGTAATTGGCAAGAACACGGTTGAGGCATTGCAGGCAGGTGCCCTCTATGGCTTTGCCGGACAAGTGGACGGGCTTGTTGGGCGGATAATCAAGGAGATTGGCCCGGTAACCGCTGTTGTGGCAACGGGTGGGTTGAGTTCGGTTGTTGTCCCTGAATCACAAACAATCACACATGAGGAACCCGATCTCACATTGCTCGGGTTAGCTCTACTGTTCGCGAAAAACAGCCAAAGTTCCTAGCTTGCTCTGGAGCGGTATTGCACGCGTGCAATACCGTGTTGAAGAGAGTTGAGAGTTGATATTGCATCCGTGCAATTAAGGCTGGCTGGGGCGCTCCAGAGTTTGTGCCGCGGCGACAACTCCAAGCACTGTTGCGAGTCCATGTACTGGGCCTCGTGTGCGGGGTAGTACCAGTGAGCGAATACCAACTTTTGCCGCGGCACCATCGTCAATTGAGTTATCGCCCACCATCAAAAGTGATTCAACGGGCAAACCGAGTGCATCGGCAGCGTGCAAGAACGCTTCGGCTTGGGGTTTGACCGCGCCAATGTGACTTGAAGCGATGACCGCATCGACCTCGCCACCGAGTCCAAGTTGTTCCATCAGTGCATCAATGTCGACCGCGATGTTGGAAAGGATTGCCGTTGCGATCCCTTGATCTCGCAGGGCGCGCAGAACCGGCAGTGTGTCATCGTAAATAAACCAACTGCCAGTGATCGTTTCGTAGAGGGCTGAACTGAGAGGTTCCTCGGTGAAGTCGCTGAGCAATCGAGTGAAAATTTCGCGGTGTGCGGAGTGTGAAAGATCGCGTTGGTGGGTTGGATCTTCGATCCGAGCAAATTCCACGATCGAGTCCAGACGTTCGATAGTTACCTGCGCATCTGGAGCTCGCACCCCAGATCTGTCTTCGGCGGCCTCGAGCCACTGAGCAGCAGAGCCCTGGTCAGCCAATGTGGAGTGCAGATCAAAGATCACCCCCGCAATCGGCGCTGGGGGATTGAATTCCATGTCATGAGTCTAGGGACGGTGAGTTGTGGTTAGGTGTCGCGAGCCTGCCCACTGGTGTGACCAAGGACTCTAATAACCTTGACGACTGTGACCGAGAGCCTAGAAGTCCCTGAGCAAGTTCAGATCCGCATGGACAAGCGGGCTGAACTCGTGGAGCGGGGGATGCAGGCCTACCCCGTGTCGGTTCCTATAGATGCCACTATCGCGGAGCTTCGCGCGCAGTACGGGAACCTGGAGGCTGAGGCATCGACCGGGAAAATCGTGGGGATCGCTGGTCGCGTAATTTTTAGCCGTAATACCGGGAAATTGTGCTTCGCAACATTAAGCGCTGGCAGCGGTGAAACCATTCAAGCAATGGTGTCCTTGGCGGAGGTGGGGGAGGAATCCCTTGCTGACTGGAAATCCCTTGTGGATCTCGGTGACTACGTTTTTGTGCATGGCGAGGTCATTACCTCCAAGCGAGGGGAACTCTCGGTCATGGTCGACTCGTGGCAAATGGCGGCCAAGGCATTGCGCCCGCTCCCCGTCGCCCACAAAGACATGGGTGAGGAAAGCCGCGTTCGCCAACGTTATGTTGATTTGATCATGCGCCCGCAAGCGCAGGAGATGGCAAGACTCAGGGTTAAAGCGGTTGCTGCATTGCGAAACTCCCTGGCCCAGCGCGACTATTTGGAAATCGAAACACCGATGCTGCAAACCCAACCGGGTGGGGCAACTGCACGACCATTTGTGACTCATTCCAATGCATTTGGCATCGAACTATTCCTGCGCATCGCTCCCGAGCTGTTTCTCAAGCGCGCTGTTGTCGGTGGGCTCGAGCGGGTTTTTGAAATCAATCGCAACTTTCGCAATGAAGGCGCTGACTCAACTCACTCACCCGAGTTCGCCATGCTCGAGTTCTATCAAGCCTTTGCTGACTACCAGGTGATGGCAACCATCACCCGTGAGTTGATTCAAGAGGCAGCCATGGCGGTTCACGGCTCCTTGCAGGTTACGCATTTTGATGGCAGTGTCCATGATCTCTCAGGAGTTTGGCCTCAGATTGACCTCTACGGTGAACTTTCCACGGCGGTTGGTCAAGAAATTTCACCGCAAACACCACGCGAGACCCTCGAGGCGCTGTGCGAAAGCGCGGGAATTAAATATGCCCCAAACTCTGTTAACGGAAAACTC
>Ga0181552_10000620_pt1 | contig 27094 bp, 28 predicted proteins | sample 011ome_18_FD_130583 | JGI IMG/M metagenome (GOLD analysis project Ga0181552, IMG submission 130583) | Coastal salt marsh microbial communities from the Groves Creek Marsh, Skidaway Island, Georgia - 011501BT metaG (megahit assembly) | ecosystem: Environmental > Aquatic > Marine > Intertidal...
GGTTTTCATTATCCATAAAAATTACTTCTGTCTTGCTTTAAACTTTGGATTAGTTTTATTGATAACGTACACACGACCTCTTCTTCTAACTAACTTAGAATTAAGATCTCTTTTTTTAATAGATTTTAATGAACTTTTAATTTTCATAATTAGTGGCTCTTAATAAAGGAACTTACATAATCTTTCAATTGTAATTTTCCATATTTTTGAATTATTTTGTTATTACTAGAGATTTTGGTTAATACTGAAGCATATCTTTCTCCTAACCTTGGTTTTAAGTATATAATTTTACTTTTAAACATCTTTGCAACTTCTAGTATCGAATATGAATTTTTATTACTAATAGAGTAATATTTGCACTTATTTGCTTTAAAAGCCAGATAGCAAATTTGAACAGTGTCATTAATATGAGTAAATCTTCTGGTCTGAGTACCAGGTTTAACAACAGTTAAAGGTTTTTTATTTTTGTATTGGTTTTCAAATATTCCAATAACTGTTGCCATGTCTCCAACTTTAATTTGATTTGGTCCATATACATTATAAAAAAAAATAACTTCAAATTTAAAATTAAACCATTTTTTTAAATTTTCTAATAATTCTAAATTTTTTGATTTTGTAAAAGCATAAGGAGAAAGGTTTTTATCATCACCACTATTTCCTAAACTTGCAGAAGTTGCCGAATAAATCAACTTGATATTATTATCTAAACAAAATTTAAACACTGCTTTTGAACCAATTGAATTTGATTGATAACATTCATCAAAATTTTTAAAACTTTGAAAAATTCTTGCAAACTCACCAAAATGGAAAATAGATTTAATTCTTTTTTTATATTTGTTTAATATTTTATTTATATTTAATGTGTGACCTTTTAAATACTTAATTCTTTTGTGATTTAAATGATTTTTTGTTTTTCCTGTTGAATAGTTATCTAAACTAATAATTTTATAATTTGTTTTCTTTAACAAAAGCTCAATGAGGTTTGAACCGACAAATCCAGCACCACCAGTTACAATTATGAAATTTTGCATTTTAGATTAGCCTGGCAATGTCCTACTCTTCCGTGTCTTAAGACAAAGTACCATTGGCGCTAAAAGGCTTAACTTCCGAGTTCGGAATGGGATCGGGTGTTACACTTTTGCAATAATCACCAGGCACCTGTCTTATATATAATATTAAATAAATAGCAAATATTATTTGATTTAAAATAAATACTTAAAAAATTGACTAAATTGTTATTTTTATCAATTATTTTAAAGTTATCATAGACGATACAAATTTAGAGTAAAATAAAATTAGTTTAAGGTATAAAATAATATTGCTTTATCCTGCTTTTTTTTAAGAGTTTAATTATTTTCTTTTTTCTGAAAAACTAGCCAAGCGAAGGTATAATTTTTGTTTGCGCAGCTAATGACTTTATCCTTAACTTCAAAATTTTCATCCCCAACTAATTCTAAATTGTATAATTTTTTTGCATTTAAAATCATAGTTTTCACTTCTTCTTTTGAAAATATTTTCCAATCTAAATCAAACATTTTGATGTTATCTGTCTTTATTTTGTTTATCCAATAATCAAATGTCAAAATTAAATAACCATTTTTTTTTAAAAGTCTTGAAAATTCTGAAAAAAATAATTTTTCATTATAACCATGTTCTATTACGGAAATACTTGTAATACATTCAAAAGAATTGTTTTCAAAATTATTTTCAAAAAAATTTCCAACATGATAGTTTATTTTATCTGGTGATGGCATTTTTTTGATTTTTGAGTTTGTATCAATTCCATGAATTTCTTGAAAATTACATTTATTTAAAGCTAATAATATTTCTGAACCATAACAACCAACATCTAAAACTCTTGCAGATTTTGATAAATTTTTATTTACAAAACTTATAGTATTAAAAATATCCCAGCTCTTATTAAATTCCCCAATTAAATTAAATGGTAATTTTAGTCTCTTTATAAGATAAGAAGTAATACTATTACTAATGAATGATAGCCCTTCATTTTTAAGTTTATTTCTTGTTTCTATAAGTTGATTATATGTTGATAAAACTTTCATTTATACTTATTCCTTCTTTTTTCTGATATTTTCGTTATTTGATCATGTGATAAAAAATATTTAACTATTGCTTTTGGTAGATTAATTAAAATTGATTGAATTGAATTCTTAACTATACCTAGTTGCTTTTTTGATGATAACATTTTTGAGTTTGTAACTGGAACTGGCAAGTAATCTGAAGAATTTCCAAATCCCAAATAATCAAATAATTCAGTATCATTAGTCTGATCTTTTGTAAAAAATTCAGGATTTAATAAAATCTTTTCAGCATTTCTAGGGCTTTCATCAATTTGCATAAATATTGATTTTCTTGTAAAATTTTTATCTTTTATTGGTTTTGCTCTATGCAAATGCCATGTATCGTAAATAATTATACTTCCGGCCTTTAGTTTGAAGCTCTTTATTTTTTCTTTATAGTTATTATTTACAAACTTATCTGTATAATTATACGTTCTCTCATGAATATTCTTGTTTAAATTAGTTCCTTCAATCAATTGAAATTCACCATCAAAAACATCGTTTATATAAATAATAAAAATTAAGCCATTATTTTCATGAACTTTTCCATCATTATCAACATTATCTGCATGCCAATTCATATGATGAGAAGGATAAGTTTCATAATATCTATGACATTTAAGTCTGAAGTACTTTTGAAATTTTTCTTTTGCTATCAACCTAAATTTTTTAGAAGTAACTAATTCATAATAAGTTTTCGAGGCAGCTAGTGCATGAGTAAAAAAATACTGATTATTTGTCCATACAGGTGAAACGAAATTGTTATTAATTTCTATTTTTTGGTTACTTAAATCTTTCTCAATTTTTTTGACTGTATTTAAATTAACTGCTTCAGGATAAAAAAAATACCCTTTTGAATTCACCTCATTTATAATTTTTGAAGGATCTAACTCATTAAATTCTTTTGAAAATAAATTATTCATAATTAGAGAAATATATATATATATACTAATAAATGATAACAATAGTTTATTAATGATTTAAATTTTTTGTGAAAAAAAAAAATAGAGTTCTTTTAATATCTCCAAATTCAATTGAATCTTTTTGTGGAGTAGCAAAATATACCAAATATCTAGCTGAAAGCTTAGAAAAAGAGTTTGAGGTTCATATTTTAACTGAAAAAAAATTTCAATTACGTAGTTGGAAATTGAGAGAATTATTTAATTTTATTAAAATAATCAAAAAAATTAAGCCTGATATAGTGCATTTACAGCTTGCAGATATTTTTCTGTATAAAGGATTTTTAATACCTCTTATACCTATAATATTGTTTCCTTTTAAAATAAAAGTTATTCAAACATGGCATGAACCATGTGGGAACAGAAATTTTTTTAAATTTTTACTACTTACATTAAATTCAAACAAAATTATTTCGGTAAGACCTAATTTTAAAAATCTAGTTAAAAAAAATATGATTTTTTTGTTTAGATTTCATTTATATCTAAAAAAAATTAATTTTATTGAGTCATCATATTTAATTAAAAAACAAGAGTTAAAAAAAAATTCAATTAATAAAATTAAAAAAAAATATCTTAATAATAATAAAAGATTGATAGTTTCTTTTGGACACTCTTATCCAATTAAAAGATATGAAATGTTGTTTAATGTATTAGATAAAAAGAAAGATCAGCTTGTTATTGCTTCAAATTTAGATCAAAGAAAAAATTATGATAAATTTATAATCAATCTTCAAAAGAAAAATTATAGAAATTCCAAAATAGTTAAAAATTTAAACGATAAAGAACTCTTTAAGTTGATTTCATCTGCTGATGTAATTATTTTATTTATTTACCCTTATGTAGGAAACTGGAATACAACTTTTAATATATCTAAAATTAGCAAAACTTTTACGATTGCAACATCAAAAAAAAAAATTGGATATCATAAAAAAGATAACGTTTACTATATTAAAACAATAAATGTAAAGTCTGTTAAAAAAATAATTAAAAAATATAGTTCAAAAAAAAATGAAAATTTACCTACCATAAATACATGGGAAAAAATTGCTGAAGAACACAATAAAGTATATTTTAAAAATTAATTTCAATGTTTGTAACTTTTTCAAAATTATTGACATGGTTATTTTCACCTATAGGGATAACAATAATTTTACTAATAGTATTATTAATAAAATTTAAAAAAAAAATCTTAATAATTTTAATTATTCATTTAATAATTATTTCAAATCCACATCTAGCTAATTATAATTTTAGTAAACTAGAAAATATGGTTGGTCAAAATAATAAAATTAATTTTATGGATATTGAGTCATTAATAATATTAGGTGGAGGTAGATTTGAAATTCAAAAAAATTATAAAAACTCTGAAAAAAATTTAATTGATTATTCTGGTCGTTATTCTAAAGGTATTCAACTTTTTGAAGAATTTAATATAAATAATATAGTAATTTCAGACATATCTGTTCCATGGAATACTCATATTAGCGAACAATCTGATAAATTAGTTGATTATATGATGTATAAAGGTATCAACAAAAATCAAATTATCATTTTAAAAAAACCAATCAATACCTATCAAGAAGCAAAATTATTATTAGATAAAATAAGAAATAAAAAAAAAATTTTAATAGTGACATCTGCTTATCACTCAAAAAGAGTAGAAATTATCTTCAAAAATGTTGGGTTCAATAATTTTGAAATTTATAAAGTTGATTTTCAGAGTCAGAAATTAAAAAGAAATCTTTTAAATTTTTTACCTAACCCTAATGCAATTAAATTAAATACTTTATTATTTAAAGAAATTTTAGGAATTTCTTATTATAGTTTCTTTTACTAATTTTTTTTTTTGATAATTTAATGTTTAAATAAAAACCTAGCGGAAGAATATAGACTATCATTAACCAATTATTAAAAATATTTCCAGTAGGAGCTATAGGCCATAAGGTAATTAAAAAACAAGACAATAAACAAATTTCTTGAGATGTTACTTTTTTTTTTCTTATCAATATATAAAACGTCTCTTTAATTAAATAAAGTAGAGCAATAAAGATAAAGCTAAAACCTATGATGCCTGTCTCTACTAATAACTGTAAATAAAAATTATGGGGGTGAGTACTACAACCATCTCCCATTTCATCTAATTTGTAATTTTTACAAGATAATCTAAATATTTTTGGACCATGGCCTAAAATTGGCTTATCTTTAAACATTTCAAAAGCTGTAAAATAAATTTTGGTATGTTGATCTGAGAATATTTTCTTATCTAATTTTGGTTGATCATTAAAATTTTTATTATTATTTATTTCTATACTGTTTAATGGTTGGTCAACCATTCTTTGTTTTATACCTTCGTTTGTTACAGTTATTATAATAATAATTAGAATTGAGATAATAAAAGTTAAGATTCGAAAAACTTTATATTCATTAATTAAAATTATTATATAAATTGTCGAAATATTAAGTAAAAAAAATGATGTTCTCTCACCTGTTAAATATATCAAAACATCTAAAGAAACAAATATAGTCGCTATAATATAATTATCATATTTCTTCTTTTTTTTTATTAAAAATAATGCAAAAAAAAGTGGGAAAAGTCTTGAAAGATAGGATCCTAAAACTAATTCTTTACCAAAGAAAGATGCAACTCTACCATAATCTGAGGGTATTAAAAAAATATTTTTTCCAAAAATGAATTGGATATATCCATCAAAAATTAAAATTGAAAAACAAATTAATAAAACATTGTAAAAATAATTTAATATTTTTTTATCATAATTAATTAAATAACTTATTAAAAAAGCAAATATAATTATTCTAAAATAAAATAGAGAACTTTCATATGACAAAAGTGGATCAGCTGAAATTGATGAACTTATGAATATCAGAATACAAAAAGCAATAAAAAAATAAAAATAATTATTACGAAATAAACTTAATTCTTTTTTTAATACTACAAAAATGAGAAATAATATTGAGGATATTGACACAACTAAATCACTTAAAAAAGGGCCGGTTATCAGTAAAAATGGCAAAGAGGAAATTAGAAAAATAAAATTCTTAGAGTGAATTATTTTTTGCATATGTGTTTACAATGGTATTAATTGTTTTAATGAGTGGAGTCCTTTTTCTGCGAAAAATTTTATTAACTTTAGTATTGTTTAATAAACTGTATTGAGGCCTTAAAGCAAGTAATTTAATATGATTTCTACTTGAATTTTGAATTATATTATTTAAGCAAAGTTTTTTTTTATTTAAAGTTTTTAACATTAAATCTAAAATTCCATATGGTGTATACTGATCTTTTCCAGTAAAATTTATAATAATAGAATTTTTTTTATTTTTTGACCTTTGTATCATTAGAAAAATTAATTCAACTAAATCATATGAATATGTTGGGCAAAAATATTCATCATCAATATAATTTAGTTTTTTATTATTTAATAAATTAATAAACATTTTTTTTAAAAAGTTATTACCCTCTTCTGAATATACTTTTGAGGTTCTAATAATAATGAAATTATCAATATTATTTCTAATAAAATTCTCTCCCATTAACTTTGTTTTTCCATAGTAATTCAAAGGATTTGGCTTTTTTTGCTCTATGGATGGTTTTTTTGATTTTCCATCAAAAATAAAATCAGTCGAAATATGTACTAGTTCTATATTTAGCTTTTTGCATAAAAAAACAATTTGTTTTACAAGTATAAAATTTAACTTTTTTGCTAGAAATTTTTCTTTTTCAGCTTTGTCAACGTCTGTATAAGCTTTAGCATTTATTATTATATTTATTTTAAGTCTATTTAAGATTTCATAATTCTTTTTTAAATTATTTTCAGAAAATTTAAATTTTGATGCTAAATATAATTTATTTTTTTTTATTTTTTTTTTATAATATTTTCTTATTGAAATACCTAATTGACCATTATCCCCAATTAATAGAATATTCATTAGAGTGCATCTTGTATTCTCAAGCCTTTTTTATCTTTATCTGATAGTATTGGGTTTTTAATACCCCATTTTATATTTAAATCTTTGTCATTCCAAATTATAGATCCATCATCAGATGGGTCATAATAATTATCACATTTATAATTACAGAGAGCTGTATCTGATAATACTAAAAACCCATGCGCAAATCCAGGTGGTATATATATTTGTTTTTTATTTTTATCTGACAAAATAAACTTTTGGTGTTTTAGATAAGTTTTAGAACTTTTCCTTAAATCCAATACAACGTCAAGAACTTTGCCAATAGTAACATAGAAAAATTTTGCTTGAGGTTTTTTTTTCTGAAAATGCAATCCTCTTAATACATTTTTTTTAGATTGAGAAAAATTATCCTGAACGAAATTGTTAATTAATTTATTTTTTTTAAAATTTAATTTATTATAAGACTCAAAAAAGAAACCTCTCTTATCATTAAATACTCTTGGTTGAACAACATAACAATCCTTTAATTCTGTTTTAAATAATTTCATCTAGAATCTTTTTAATATATTTGTTATATTCATTGTCTGCACGGTTTCTTAAATTTTTCAACACTTTTTCTTTACTAATCCATTTGTTTTTAATAGCTATTTCCTCAGGACATCCAACCATCAGACTTTGTCTTTCCTCTAAGATTTTAATATAATTAGATGCATCATTTAAAGAGTCAAATGTTCCAGTATCAAGCCATGCAAAACCTCTATCAAATTTTTGTAAAAAAAGTTTTTTATTTTTTAGATATTCATTATTCACATCTGTTATCTCTAGTTCACCCCTTTTTGAAGGTTTTAACTTTTTTGAAATATTAATAACATCATTGTCATAAAAATATAAACCTGTTACAGCATAATTTGATTTGGGCTTTAAAGGTTTTTCATCAATTCTATTGACTATATTTTCCTTATTTTTTTTAAAACTTACCACACCAAATCTTTGTGGATCTGACACATAGTAACCAAAAATAGTTGCACCTTTATTGTATTTTGCTTTTAAAAGCATTTCAGATATTTTAGGACCATAAAAAATATTATCTCCTAGTATAAGTGCTACATTAGAATTTTTAATAAATTTCTCACCAATTAAAAAAGCTTGAGCAATACCATTTGGTTTATTTTGAATTTCATATTTAACGCTAATGCCAAATTGTTTTCCATCTGAAAGGATGTTTCTATAAAATTTTAAATATTCTTTACTAGTTATTATTAATATATCTCTAATATGAGCCTGCATTAAAGTTGAAAGTGGATAATAAATCATTGGTTTGTTGTAAACTGGTAATAACTGCTTACTCAAACCATTAGTAATTGGATAAAGTCTAGTACCAGAGCCACCTGCTAAAATTATACCCTTGTAGTTAGTCATGTTTACCAAGCCTACCTAAATTATAATTGTTTTTTAAAATTAATTTCCACCACTTTTCATTAGATAAATACCACTCAACTGTTTGCTTAATTCCTTTATTTAGATTTTTATTTGGCTTCCATTTTAAATTTTTTTTAATTTTTTTTGGATTAATGAGATATTTTATATCATGACCTGGTCTATCTTTAACAAAAGAAATTAATTTCTTAAAATCATGAACATTTTTTGGTTTACTTTTAACTTTTTCATTTAAAATATTACATATTAATTTTACCAATTTTAAATTAGTAGTACTTACACCAGTGCCTACATTATACGTTTCACCTATTTTTCCTCTGAAGAATATTTTTTTAAGGGCCTCTGCGTGATCATATACATGCAGCCAATCTCTTGATTGTAATCCATTTCCATAAACTGGAATATTTTTTCCCATTAAGGCATTGAGAATTATGTGAGGTATAAACTTTTCTGGAAACTGATAACTTCCATAATTATTAGAGCAATTTGAGATTAATATTGGAAGTTTGTAAGTTCTAAACCAACTTCTAACTAAGTGATCTGCACTAGCCTTACTTGCAGAATAAGGAGATGAAGGTGAATATTTATTTTTTTCTGTAAATCCAGAATTTTTTTTATTCAAATCACCATAAACTTCATCTGTTGAGACATGAAGAAATTTAAATTTTTTCTTTTTTTTAAAATGATCCCTTGAATTTTCTAAGAGATTATGAGTTCCCAAAATATTTGTATTAATGAAATCATTTGAAGTATCTATAGAACGGTCAACATGAGTTTCTGCAGCTAAATGAATTACTCCATCTGGATTATATTTATGAAAAATTTTTTTTAATTTTTTCCTATCACAGATGTCAACTCTTTCAAAAAAATAATTTTTATAATTTTTAATTTCGTTTAAAGAAGAGCTATTACTTGCATATGTTAACTTATCCAAATTAATTAAAGAAACATTTTTTAATTTTAAAAAGGTTTTAACAACTGCATTTCCTATAAAACCACAACCGCCAGTAACAATTATTTTCATTTATTCTTTTTTAATTATAGTTTTGTATTTAACTCATTTGGTATTTTGGGCAATGATTTATAATATTTAAATATATGATCAAGTTTTTTTGTAAATATTATTAAAATAGTAAAAAAAATTAACTCCAAATAAAGCTTAAAATTATAATTTTTTGAAAACCAAGCTTCAAGAGAGCCTTTATAGGGTATTATTGTGTTTTTATAAAAATTCCATGCATCATCTTTATTATTCATAATTTCCTCTTCTTTAGAAAAAATTATTGAACCAATACCTGAAAGACCTGGTCTATTACTTAATATCAATTTTCTTTGTTCTTCAGTATACAATTCAAAATTTCTTTTTACCAAAGGTCTTGGACCAATGAGACTCATATCTCCTAATATAATATTCCATAATTGTGGGAATTCATTAAATTTCGATTTCCTCAAAAATTTTCCAAATGGTAAAACTCTTGAGTCGTTTGCTACAGTAATTGTTTTGTTCAGTTTAGTTTCACTATCATCAAGCATAGTTGTAAACTTATAAATCTTAAACTCTTTTCCATTTTTTCCAACTCTAGTTTGTGAGTAAAATATCTTGCCCTGACCAGAGAATTTTAAAATTATACAAAATATTAATAAAATTGGAGAGAAGCAAATTAAAGAAAAAAAAGATAGAAAAATATCAAACAGTCTAATCATTTACATCCTATCACTTAAATATTTTTTTTTGTCCTCATAATTAATATCGATTAAAGCATCTTCAACTATTTTAGATATATCTTCTTTTTTCCATTTTCTTTTTTTTTTAAGCTTTTCAATATTTATCAAAAAATTTTTAAATTTTTTTTGCTCTTGAGGTTGTTTTTGAGATTCTATTATACCAATATCATTGTAAATTTTTTTATTTATTTTATCATTCATTCCATAAAATATTTCCTCTTCTTTTTCACCTGTTGTATTAGTGTCAAAAAAATAACATGGCCAATATTTTTGAAATTTAATATTTTTTTTTAATTTTAAAAAATTTCTAGCTTGATTTTCAGAATTACAAATTTTTGGGGAAAAGTTTTTCAATTTTAAAAATCTAATAGCTATTTCTTTAAAACCAAGTAAATTACTAACTCTATTAATTTTAGGATAAAAAATTTGACCCTTTTTTCCTAACAAAGCAGTAATAATACAAAGATAGGCAGCTTCTTTTGGTGTAATAAAATATCTTTTAATATCCCTGGGAGCAGCAATAGGTTCTTTTTTTAATAACCTTTGTTCGAATCCATGCAATAGAGAACCGTCAGAAAATAAAACATTTGCAAATCTAGCCATTACTACGGGAAATTTATATTCATTAGAAAACAAGCCAATCTCCATTAATCTTTTACTTGCTCCCATCATATTAGCAGGTGCACTAGCTTTATCTGTTGAAACATTAAAAAAGTTTTTAATTTTTTTATTTTTTGAAATTTTAATCAATTTCAATGGGTTTAAAATATTAACTTTAAGCATTCTCATTAAAGTATATGGATCTTTTTCGCTTCTAACATGTTTCAAAGCTGAAAAATTAAAAATATAGTCATAAGAATGATTTTTATAAAATTTTTCAAATTCACTACTTCCAAGGTCTATTTCAAAAGTTTTAAACTCTCCCTTTATATAGCCTAGTGAACTTCTGATATTTCTTACCAATTCAACCATATTATTCTCACTAATGTCTACCAAATGAATTTTTTTGGGGTTTCTTTTAAAAATTTGGTAACTTACTGCTTTACCAATACTACCTGCAGCACCAATGATTAAAAATCTAGATTTTGAGATTTCTTTTTCCAATTTTTTTTTATTTTTATGAAAATCTTTAAAAAATAATCCTTCTTTTCTACCTAAAATTTTTTCGAATTCATTTTTCATTTATTCTCCTCTTATCATTTCAATAAAACCTCTTGATGGATATATTTTTGGTTTCCATTTATATTTATCATTAAATTTTCTAGACTCATAAAAGGATGAACTAAATAATTTATCTATGAAAAAACATATTTTGTTTGTGCTTTTGAAAAAATTTATTTTTTTTAAAAAATAATTTAGTTTAATTAAAAAATTTATATTTAATTTAAATAACGATTTTTTTTTATATTTGGCAAGCCTCATACAAGATACTATTTCATTTAAAGACAAATCTTTTGGTCCAGATAATAAGAAAAGGTCTCCTCTCTTTCTGGTGAAAATCACTTTTATTAATGCGTTACAAAGATCCTCTACATGTATTAAAGATATTTTATTATTAATTTTTTTAATTTCAGGTAATAAATTTAGTTTTAAAAGCTTAAATAAATTTCTCAAGTTACCTTTACAACCACTTCCATACACTAATGTGGGTCTCAAACAAATAACATCAATTTTATTTAGCTTTCCAAATTTATTAAGAAATTTTTCACTATAAAATTTTGATTTTGCATATTCCGTCTTAGGTTTTGGTTTCATATTTTCTTTAATCATATTTTTTGAATATTCTCCAAGAACTTTTGAACTTGATATATATATAAATTTTTTGATTTTATTTTTTTTTGCTAACTTTATCAAAATTTTAGACGTTTCATAATTATACTTCCAAATTTTTTTTTTTTCTATTTTATCAACATCTAAAGATGTATTCGTATAACCTGCGCAATGAATTATGCAATCATTTCCTTTAACTAAGTCATTTAACTGCTTTTTATGTAATAGATTACATTTTATTAATCCTTTTTTTGAATTTTTAAAACTAGTACCAGTAATTGTTACATTTTTTTTTTTATTTAAAATCTTATATAAATTTTCACCAATAAAACCACTTGCTCCTGTAATTAAGATTTTATTTTTCATTTTTAGGAAATCTTCCCAAACATTTATAAAAAAATATGATCATACTCCATAAATGTATTAAAAAAAATTTTAAGTTTTTTCTACTTGATCTTCTTGCATTGTGTATTACTTTTATATCTCTCAAAACAAGAATTCTTTTTTTCAATTTTTTTAAACGGAAACAGATATCAACATCTTCATAGTAAAGAAAATAATTTTGATCAAAGCCATTCAATTTTTTAAAAATTTTTTTTGTAAAAACCATAAACATTCCTGCAACCCAATCTGGGTATATTGTTTTATTGGAATATAAATTTTCAATTTCATACATCCCTTTTTGATTAAAAAATAATTTTTTTAAAATAAATATAGGAGTAGGGAAGTATCTTGCATTATCCTCAATTCTTAATTTTGAATCTACAATTAAAGGTGAAACTAATGGTGTTTTATCATTAATAAAGTTCAATAATTTTTGAAAAGGGTTTTTATTTATCTCTATGTCAGGATTCATTACACAAAAGTAATTTGTATTACAAAACTTGAAAGCATTATTATGATTTTCACCAAAACCTTTTGGCTTTAAATTTTTAATAAAATAGACTTTACGATTTTTTAAAAAAACTATTTTTTCAGGAATGTTAATAGTTATAATTATTTTTTTAACTTCCTTTACTTTTATTAATTTTTTTAAAGTGTTAGCTAACAAAGTAAATTGACCATGACTGACTATTGAAATTGTAATCAAAATTTTTTCTTTCCTTCAAATGCTGTTAAGAATTTTTTACAAATTAAATTCCAGTCATAATTTTTTATTATAAAGTTTTGTATATTTTTGCCCATATTTTTCAGTTTTTTTCTATTTTTAAGAAGATCTCTTAAAGCTATTGAAATCATTTGAGAATTTGAATTCACAATGATTGCACCTTTGCTTTTCTTGACCTCATTAAAATTACTTTGCTTAGATATTATAATTGGAGTTTTAAGAACTCCAGCTTCTAAAGCAACAATAGTCATTGTATCATATCTAGAAGGTATAACTAGAACGTCTGAACTTCTATACGCTGAAATTTTATCATTACCCCAGATTGGATCCAAAAAACTTACCTTATTTTCTATTTTATTTTTTTTTACTAATTGTTTTAGATTATCTAAAATACCTCCATCAAAACCACAAATAACTAATTGATGATTTTGAAATTGTTTGTGTATGTTGATAAAAGCATTTACCAATAAATCTACACCTTTTATTTTGTCAATTCTTCCAATGTAAAGAATGATTTTTTTTTTTTTGAGATTATTTTTTTTTTTAAAAGTGTTATCAGAATGATACTTTAAATAATAATTTACATCTATTCCATTTGGAATTCTTACTATATTTTTTTTCTTTGCACCATAAATTACAAAATCTTGAACTTCTCTATCAGTGATTGCTATACATTTTTTTGAATTTTTTACCATTGGTATTGTTATAAAATGCTTGTAAACAAACTTAAAAAATTTTGATCGTCCAGATATTTTAAGCCAGCCCATTGCAGAAAAATAATAGTCAACTTTATTAAAATATAGAAATATAAAAGCAAAAGCAGTAATTACAGACCAATTTAATGATAGATGTATTGTATCATAATTTTTAATATTTTTTTTTAACCATTTAAATAAACCAAAAGGAATTAAAAACCTTTCTGAAAAATAAGGTAATTTTACAACATTTACTTTTCCTAAAGAGCGTTTTCTTGAGTAACTAAAATTTTTTGATGTCGTTAACAAAGTACATTGATGTCCATTTAAAGATAAATATTTGCTTAAATTACAAATTCTTTCTACTGCACCTCCTCCCTCTTTAGGGTCTATTGACATTATAATATTGAGTATTTTCATAGATAATTTTTTTTATTATAAAAATGATATTAATCATTTAATTTTTTTTAAATGTTCTACAGAATTGTATTTAAATTTAAAACCTAGTTTTTTTATTCTGTTATTAGAATATATTTGGTACGGGTTTGGTTTTTTTAAAACATTAAAAAATATAAATTTAACCACATTTTTCATCAAAATTGAATTAAACATAAAAGATATAATTTTTTTATTTTGAAAAAATCTATAAAAATAAGCAAAATTTTTTGATTTTTTATCTTCTGAGATAAAAAAAATATTTTTTTTTCTTAAATTCATATTATTTTTTTTTATAAAAAAAATAACTGATTCGGTAACATTTTCAATAGAAACAAAATTTAAAATTCTATCTCTAAATGTAGACCTAAAAAAAAAATTTAAAAAATTGTCTTCACATCTTTTTTTAAAAAAAAAAATTGTACTTTTATGATTTCTATAATCAGCAATTTCTGTTGGTCTTAAAATAATTAACTCTATTTTATTTGAAAGTTCATTTATTAATTTTTTTTCAATATCAAATTTTATTTTTTGATATTTATTAATTGGTAAGCAATGGTTTTTTTCATCGACTTTATCATCATAACTTTTACCAATAACTACTGCTGTACTTATATGAATAAATCTCTTTAAAGTCTTAGATTTATTTGAAGACTTAATCAAATTATCAATTATTTTAATATTATTATCAAGTTTTTTAGAGTCAAAAGCAATATTAACTATACAATCGCTTTTTTTTAAAAATTTTTTAACTATAACTTTATCTTCTAATTTTCCCTTAAAAATTTTATTTTGATGCATAAATGAAAAATCAAATTTAGGAGATCTGGTTAATAAATTTAAAATATATTTTTTTTTTAATAATTTAATAACATCTCTACCTAAAAAACTTGTTGCACCAGTTAAACTAATTTTTTTTTTCATTATTTAATATAATTATTTGTTGACCAATAACACTTGCTAAAAAAAGAAAAGTTGAAGAAGTAAAATATCCAGCACCCCTAACAAATAATTCAACTGAGAATGAAATAATAATTGAAGCAAAGAACAAATAAAGATTATGATTTTTTTTAAATTTTTTATTTTTTTTTATATTATAGATGTTTTTGATGAATAAAAAAAAATATAATAATAAAAAAAAGATACCAAAAATTCCAAATTCAGAAATAAATTTACCAGCTAAAAATGTGGCATCTTTTGAGGCTGAATATTGAAAAAATCCAGATTTTGTATAGATCAAATCTCTTAAAACGCTTGTTTCTCCTGTGATGCCAAATTGTTGAAAACCAATACCAAAAAAAAATGTTTCCATTAAGTTCAAATAAACTTCATATAGATTTGCTATATAAACTAAAGCAGTAAAATTAAAATTATTATTTATTTTAAGATTTGAATAAGTTGATAATAAAGATAATCTATCTAAATAATAATCAGTGCCAATTAACTGATTAAAAATCTCTAAAAATCCCAATGAATAAATAATTAAGGTAAAAAATAAAAAACTAAAAAATATTATTAATATCAATTTTAAAGAAAAAATAATTATGAAAGATAATAATAATAATAATAATAATGTTGTACTTTTAATTAAAAGACAAAGTGCCATGAATATTAAAAATAAACTAAATTTTTTTAAAATATCTTTTTCAGAAACTAGAAAATAAAAAATAAATGGTGAAACTGTAATAACAAAATGAGAGGGCTCGCTAAATAATGTTAGATAAGTGTAATTATGGAGATAAAAGGGAGATAATGCTGAGTATCTTAAAATACAAAGAAAACAAAGAAAAATTATTATATAAAATATACTCTTGAAAAATTTTTTAGATTTATTTTCATCAAATTTGTAAACAAGCAAATAAGAAAAAAATGAAGCAGAAATAATATAAATTATAAAAACTATATATGAGGTAGCAAATCTTATAAAATCACTTTCATGGACGAATAAATAAATTATTAAAAAATGTATAATTATAAATAAAAAAATAAAATAAAATTTTATTAAAGTTTGAAAAATAAAATCTTTTAAATAATATGGATAAATCAGAAAAGAAAATGCCAGAAAAAAAATAGAGAAAATTATAATTCCTTGTGATAATGATTGAAATATATAAAAAAATAATGATGGTAAAATTAATATCAAAAAAGTACTTAGGACAAAAATTTTATTTGGTATATAATTATTCACTTTACAAATGACTATATCATCTTAGATAAAGAAATTAAGTAAGATAAATACATGAAACAAATAAAAAAAAATATAAAAAAAGATCTTACGGATATTTTATTAGATAAAAAAAAATATATTTTAATACCAACCATATTTGTTTTAATTATCACAAATATTTTGCTTCTTTCACAAGGGAAAATTTATAAAGTATCTTTTGTTTTAGAGAAAATAGATAATTATAACTTTGATTATTTGAGTCTTTACTATTCAATTCTGGATAAATTTAATACTAAGACGGATCAAGAATTCATAAAAATTTTAAAAAAAAAAAATATAAATCAGAAAAATTTCATCAAGAATTTTCAAATAGAATCACAAAATAATAAAAATCAAGTCAAAGCTTTGATAGCTTCATATAAAACTAATGATTTAAAATCTGCAGAGATATATGTATATGATTTAATAAAAAAAACAAACAATCAATTAATTAATGATTTTAATAATTACATTAAAGAAAAAACAAAAATTAAAACAAAGAGAGATGCAGAATACCTGGTTAGAAGCTTAAGTGAACTTGAGCAGGAATTAAATGTCCTTGTAATGAGGAATAACTCTAAAAATAGATTATTTAGTCATAAAAAAAAACTTCTTGAAGAGGAAATATTACATATTCATAATATAAAAATAAAAAAGCTTGAAGAAAGCTTAAATGTTGCTGAAGAGGAAATATTAAATATTCATAATTCAAAAATAAAAATGCTTGAAGAAAGTTTAAATATTGCTAGAGAATTAAATATTGAAGCTAATATAAGTTTACAGAATAACTTTGGTTTAACAAAATTTTTATCTAATTCTAAAGCAGTTGAAAAAGAAATTTACAACTTAAAGAAAAAAAATAAAAGACAAATCCTAAATGAAAGTACTGAATATGCAAATTTTAATAGTAAATTTAAGGAGAATGCTTTTGTCATAAAAAATCAAATCAAAGTCGAAAAAGAAATATTTAAATTTATAGATTTAGAAAAAAGAAAGATAATTAAAAATTTACAAGATGATTTATACAATGTAATTTCAAATTCACAATTAAGTATAAGTGATAATTTTTATAAAATTAATAAAAGTTCATTACTTGTTGAAAATTTATATAGCTTAGAAAATATATTAAAAAAAAATATTTTAATTTTAATAATATCTATAATTGTCACAATTTTAAGTGTTGTTTATTCTCAAAGAAAACTCTTAAATATTTAAACCAAAATTAAAAAATAGTAATTTTTATTCTTTTTAATATATAAAACATTAACTTTTAAGGATATCAGTTATTAGCAAATTAGTTTTCCTGAAGGGGCTTACAGGAAATCCAGCCTGAAAACCAGATTGTTGAACATCAAATTTTTTAAAATTTTTTGGCATAAGTGTAATTTCTACTGTTGGTCTTTCTTTCACTGATGGAGCTTGAGCTGAATGCGGGATTATATTTGGATCAAAAAGAACCAAAGGAGAAGTGCCATCAACTTTAATTTTTTCATTATTTAAAAAAATTTCTAATGCAGGCTCTGAAAAAAAATTCCCTTGGTAATACATAATTTTCAAAAAACCCTTTGGAAAACCATCAACATGTTTTTTAACATGATTGTCAGTTGTATTTTTAACAGGGTAAAATATCCAACTTCTGATATTTACGACTGTATATTTACATTTAAAAAAACATTCAGCCAGTTTAAGTATGTCAGAATTAAGTAATGCAAATTTTAGTTCATTCATTAAATTTGAATTTAATTCATCACAATGTTTTTGGTTAGAAAGATTATATTGCATAAATGTAAAATTTTTTTTAATGACATATTTCACTAAGTTTTCATTTTTCTTGTAAGACATTGTATAATCACAAAAATTATTTAAAATCTTAATTAATTTTTCATCGCTATTTCTGTAATGATTCTCTTTATTGTAAAAAATAAATCTTTTTTTTTGTATGGTTTCTTTATCCGGATGTAAATTTTTTTTAAAACTTAAAAAATAGATCAATTTGCTAACATAAAAATTAGTTTTATGAAAAATTAAGAAAGGTTTTTCAAAATATGAAAAAATTTTTTTAATCATTTTTTTTAAAAACATGCTATCAAATAATATGTTTAATTTAAATATTAATCGAATATTTATAATACAAAAAAGAATTTAATAATTATAATACGAAAATAAAATAGATGAAAAAAAAATTAATATTCATTTTAAGAAATATTGGAATTTTTAATTGCATATTTTTAACAATTTTATTTATACTTCTTTCTATATTAGAAATCTTGGGAATAGGTTTGATCATTCCTTTGGTTGCACTGATGTTTGGTGAAAAAGAATTTCTTATCTTAGAAAATTTAAATTTTAATCTGCCATTTGATATAAATAATAGTGAAAATTTTTTAATTTTTATACTTTCTTTATTTTTATTTGTTTATTTAATTAAAACTTTATTATTTATATTTTCTATTTCTATTAAGAATAAAATTGTATTTAATATGCAAAAAAAATTTAGTAATAAAATTTATAATTACTACATAAACTTACCATATAAAAAATTTGTTCACATAAACTCATCTGATGCAGTAAAACTTATTACTCAAACTACATCAAGTGCGACTACAGCCTTTATACTTCCAATAATTTTAATAATTTCTGAGGTTTTTATAATTATATTTATTAGTATCATGTTGATGATAGTTGATTTTAATTCAACCTTTATAATTATGATAATTTTTTTATCTGGTATCTTTATAATTTCCAGAAGTGCAAAAAATAAAAATTACAAATGGGGGAGTATTTCTGAAGTTTATCATGCTATGAGAGTTAAGCATTTAATTGAAATCTTAAAATCTTTTAAAGAAGTGATTATATATGGTAAAAAAAATTTTTTTAATAAAAAGTTTGTTAATGAAAGTAACCAGACAATTACAGCAATTGAAAAGCATACTTCCTGGTTAGAATTTCCAAGATCATTGTTAGAATTTTTAATAATAGTTTGTGCAGTTATTTTTTTATTTTTTTCAATTAAAAATACTGTACCTGCTGACGAAATAATTACTAAAATTGGAATTTTTGTTTTAGCCGGATTAAGATTATTACCTTCATCTACAAGAATAACTAACTCAATAAACAGTATACGTTTTGGTACTTATTCTTTTGATACTATTTTCAATCTTTTAAAAAATGAAAAAAAAAAGATAAATAATAATATTATAGATAAAAAATATTATCTAAAAAAATCAATAATATTTAAAAACGTTACATTTTTTTATAATAAAGGTAAAACCAAAAATGGTCTCAGTAATTTAAATTTTGAAATAAAAAAAAATCAAATATTATGCATTTTTGGGAAAAGTGGTTCGGGCAAAACTACAATTATTAACTTAATTTTAGGTTTAATCGATGCTCAAAAAGGCCAGATTTTAATTGATGATATTAATATCAAAAATATTAAGCAAAAATTTAGGAATAATATTGGATATGTTCCTCAAGAAACTTTTCTAATGGATCAATCATTAAAAGAAAACATAGCTTTTGGAGAAAATAAAAGTGAAATAAATAATATAAATTTAGAAAGAAGTTTACTTAATGCAGAAATTTTTGATATAATTAAAAGACTACCAAAAAATTTAAATACCATTGCAGGAGAAAATGGAATTAAGATATCTGGTGGTGAAAAACAGAGAGTTGGCATCGCTAGAGCTTTATATAAATCACCTCAAATTTTAATATTTGACGAACCAACGAGTTCCTTAGACATAAATACTGAAGAAAAAATACTCAAAACAATAAAAAAACTTAAAAAAACTAAAACAATAATAATTGTATCTCATAGCAATAAAATAAAAAAAATTGCTGATAAAATTATATATTTAAAATAAATCTTGGTATGAATGAATTATTAACAATCGATGATTATAAGGAAAAATCGTTTAACTACATAATTAATAAGAAAAAAAAGGCATTAATTTCAGTTATAACTATTTGTAAAAATTCTGAAAAAACTATTGAAAAAACATTAAATTCTCTAAAAAACCAAACTTCAAAAAACTTTGAATATATAATTATAGATGGAAACTCATCTGACAAAACAGTCGAAATAATCAAGAATAATCAAAATATTGTTGATAAATTAATTTCTGAGGATGATAATAATACAGCTGATGCGCTTAACAAGGGAATTTCAATTTCGGAAGGTGAATTAATTTTTTGGTTAGCATCAGATGATTGGATTGATAGTAATATAATTAGAATATTTGAGGAAAATTATAATAAAAATAAAGACAACTCTTTTTATTACGGAAATATGATTATGTACTATGAGGATAATATTAAAACCATATATCCAAAAAAAAAATTTTCAGAGAAAATTTTAAAAGGGGTACCAGAATTCTGTTATCCAGCTGTTTTATTTAAAAAAAAATTATTTATCGAGAATGGGCTATTTTCTACAAGTATAAAAATTAATAATGATTTTGAGTTTTTTTTAAGAATTTTAAAAAAAAATCTTAAATTTAAATATATTGAAAATTTCAATGTAAATAGATTAACTGGTGGAATAGGTGAAAAAGAAAAGTTTAAAAATTTATATGAAACATTAAAAATAAATTTATATTATAAAACAGTCTCATTAGTTTTTATAAAGTTTTTTATTAAAAATATTTTATATTTTTCTATTATTTTTTTAAAGGACAATTATCTAAATAGGAGCCTTAAATTATATATTAAAAAATTTTTTTATTTTTCTCAAAAAATCAATAAGAATGACTGATTTTCCCAAATATTTTATTAACATAATTTGTAATTGATTATATTCATAAAATTTTAAAAATTTTTCTACACTTAGCCAATCATTTTTAGTTTCAACGAACTCTCCAATTCTTATTAAATAATAATACTTATGCTCTCGCCTCATTAAATTTAAAAAATCTTTAGAAATAAAACTTTTTTGGAAAAACCTTTTGTATAGAAGCTTATATCCGTAGAAATCAATAATTATCCGATTTATATATCCATTTTTTTTAAAACTATCATTATCGCCTCTAAATAAAACCAAATGGTCTGCAAAGTACCTTAATGAATTTCCTTTTTTTGATAATATCGAGATTAATTTTTGAGCATGTAAATAATTTGTTCCTATAAATTTTTTTATTATCGGTGCTTTTTTATAAGAATTATTTTTAACAATTATACAGCTCATATAACTAAACAAGGATCCAATAGAGTAAGAATTTGAAATATATTCTTTTAAAGTATTTTTTTTATTAAAATGTAATACTTTATTATCTAATTTTTTAGATGCCCAGTAAGTTTTTTTTTTTATATTTAGTTTTTTATCACAAATGACTCTATTAAATAAATAAACAGTATCATTTGTTTTTGTAAAACTAATAATTTTTTCTAAAGCTCCATCAACTAATTGATCATCACTTGAAAAAAAAAGAATATATTTGCCTTTACAAATTTTAGATGTTTTTTCTAAATCTATATCTATTCCATTCTTTTTATTAAATCTTTTATATTTTAAATTTCTATATTTTTTTTTTAATCTTTTAATTATTTTAAAAGTTTTATTATTTGAGCTACTATCTCCAATAACTATTTCGAAATTAATTTTTTTATCAGTAATTTTTTGATGAAAAAAACTTAAAATACAGTCATTTATATACCGATCAAAATTATAAGTAGGAATACATATGGACAAATACATATAATTTGTAACTTATTCTATTAAGTCGTTGAATGGTATATAATCTGACTTCCAATATTATCAAATTTAAATGGAACATTTAAAAAATTTTTTAATTTTAATTTAAACTTTTTTTGTCTTGATTTTGGGACATAAAAAAGCATAAATCCACCTCCGCCTGCCCCCAAGAGTTTACCTCCCAAAGCCCCATTTTTAATTCCTAAGTTGTATAAATCATCAATCTTACTATTTGAAGTGTTTGATGAAATACTTTTTTTTAATAACCACTGTTCATTTAATAATCTTCCAAAATCATTTATTTGATTTGCATTTTTAAAAATAGACAAGCCTTCATCCACCAAACCAAGCATTTCTCTAAGATCATTTTTTTTATTTTTGATTTGATTTATATGTTTTGCTGCAAATTTATCAGCTGTCCTTGAAAAACCTGAAAAATATAATAACAGAGAGCTTTCTAATAAATTTTTATTTTTCTCATCACAAAATATTGGTTCAACAACTATTTCTTTAAATTTTTTAAATTTAATTAAATTTAAGCCTCCGAAAGCTGCAGCTGTCTGATCTTGAGAGCCAACATTTTCTTTTATTAATTTTTGTTCTACATGTATCGACTCTATAGCAAGTTTTTTTTTTGATATCATTTGATTTTTCAGAGAGTATAGAGCATGGAGCAAACCTACTGTAAATGTTGAGCTTGAACCAAGACCTGAACGTGCAGGCAAATCAGCATTATGTACAATCTCAACTCCTTTTTTAAATTTTAGAAAATGTAAACATTCTCTTACTGAGGGGTGTTTAATATCTACAATTTTTTTTGCTTCTTCTCTTTTAAAGTATCTAACTCTAAATTTATAATTAAAAAAAGGAGGTAGGTATCTACAATTAATATAACTGTATTTATTAATGGTAGTACTTATTACTCTACCCTCTTCATTATTCTCAAACCATTCTGGATAGTCTGTGCCACCTCCAAAAAAAGATATCCTAAAGGGTGTTCTGCAAATAATCATTTGTTAATATATTTTTATTTAAATCTAAAATATTAGTTTTATAGTGACATTTTTAATAATTAATAGTTTAAATTATTCTTTTTTAAACTTATTAAAAAAAATAATTTTTTCCAAAAAAATTTAGAATGATATTTATTTTGGTAATGATTGTATGCGTTATTACTTATTTGTAATGTTAATTTTGGATATCTTTTTACAAAATCAATTGCAATCAATAACTCTTTGACTGAGTCAAATGGTATGAAGTCTCTATAGGGCCTTAATAGCTTATATATAGAATTATTTTTTTCCTCTATAAGCAACGACTTTGATGCTATTGCTTCAAACGCTCTACCTGCAAAAACTCTTAAGTGAGGAATATTTCTGCAAGTAAAATTTATTGTTGATTGAGATTGACGGATATTTTTTTGATATTTACTCAAAGATATTGACAAATTATTGTACTTATTATGAAATAAAATTAAAATTTTATTGTTATAAAAATATTTTTTTATAACTGCTATTAAGAAAGGATATCTTGATATCGATCCTGTGCCTGAAAAAAATAAAAGTCTTTTTTTCTTTTGAAAATAAAATGATTTTTCATTCACACAAAAGTTTATAAACTTAAAATTGCTTATAGAGGTTTTGTTAATGTATTTTTTTGCTAATGGTTCACTATAAATTATAAAATCAACATACTTTGACCAATATTTCACTATCTCGAGTGCGGCATTAGAATAAATATCCCCTATCCATCCAACTATTTTTGGTTTATGAGATTTTGACTTTTTAATATTTTGAAGAATTTTTTGATTTATTGTATTTTTGTTTCCCAAATAATTAATGTCCATAAATATAAGATCGGGTTTAATTTGTTTAATCTTATTATTTAAATTTAATTCAAATTTATTGAGTACCTTAAAATTATTTTGACTCTCTTTAATGTAGGAAACATTATCAGTAGGATAAAAATGTACTTTTGCTCTTAAATTTTTTGCTGTTCCTAGCCAATAACTTTTGAAATTATACTTATTTAACCCCAAAAAAAGTATTTTCTTACCAATCAAATTAAAATTCGATGTATTTTTTAATTTCAAAACTTTTTCTTTTTTTATCAAAGATAACAATTCATTTATGTTATTATAGTTAATTTGCTTTCTTACAAAAATTTCTCTTAAGAAAAAATATTTAAAAAGTTTTGAAATTAAATACGCAAAATTTAAATAATTTTTTTTAATTAAAAAAAAAACTAAACTTTCAATGATGCTTTTAAATTTTAGTAAAATTTTACTAATTAATTTTTTCATTTTTTAATAATTTCAATTAAAAACTTTCAGGTGTTTTATTTTTATAAAAAATTTTATACCAATTATAAGTTTTTCTAAGACCATCATATAAACTTGTTTTAGGATTAAAATTAATCAATTTTTTTGCTTTATTAATGGAGATTAGTCTATATGGGATCATTGATGGCATATCTGTATTATAATTAATTTTTAGATTTTTTTGTTTAGTGATAATTTTTAAATTCTTAATTATTTTTCTTATTGTCTCTGATTTTCCAGAAGCTATATTTATTGGGCCAGAAAAATTGCTAATTGAAAATACTTTTAAAAGACCATCAATAAAATCATCAATGTAAATAAAATCCTTTAAATCCTTACCATCACCCCAAACACTTAATGGGTTTTGTTTCTCAAAAAACCTCCTTATAATTGCTGCTATTACTTTAGACTCTTTTTTTGTATATTTATCATATGGCCCATATAAATTACCTGGTCTTACAATTAGTGTTTGCATTGGATTTTTTATTTTATAGCTATACATTTTGCACATCTCTTCAGAAAATAATTTCATCCATCCAACAATATGATATTTAAAAAAAAATTTGTAATTTACCTTATCCTCTGACACAGGATATTTTGTAAGTGGATAAACAGTGTTACTACTTATAAAACAAAATTTTTTTACTTTATTATAATAAGCTGCTTCCAACATTAAAGAATTCATTACTACGTTAGGAGTCAAATGAGTCAGAGGTTTCTTTTCCATAACATTAGCTCCTGAACTATTTGCAGAACACATAAATATATAATCAATATTTTTTGTTACTTTAAGACAATTAGATTTTTTTGTTAGATCCCCTTTTATATACTTAACTTTCTTAAATTTTATTTGTGGTAATTTTTTATGGATTACTGCAATAATTTTTACATCATACTTGACTAATTTTTTTATGAGATTTGTACCAATGAAACCTGAGGAACCTGTTACTAGAATTCTTTTATTTTTGTAGATTTTCACTTATCTCTTTCAGACAAAATAGGGTTTTGAATTGGCCATCCAAAATTATAATTTGGGTCGTTCCATTTAATAGTAAATTGTGACTCTCTAATATAATTGGTATTTTGCTTATAATGAAACATCGCTGTATCTGACAAGACTAAATGCCCATTTCCAAATTTAGGAGGAACTAATATTTGCAATCTGTTTTCATCTGAAAGAGTAAATGATGTATATTTTTTATACTGTTTTGAGTTAGGATCATAGTTAACAACAACTAAATAAAATGATCCATACAAACATGAAATCAATTTCCATGTATCATTATTTCCATGGATACCACGTAAAACATTTTTTTTTGAGACTGATATATCATCTTGAATAAATTCAACATTAATATTTTTTTCTTTAAAAAAATCTTTATTATAGATTTCAATATATTCTCCTCTAAAATCTTTAAAAATTGTGGGTGGAGTTATTTTTAATACTCCATCAAGAACTGTTTTTTCAACTGTCATTATTTTACCTTTTGTTATTACTCATTAACATATCATCACACACATTGTAAATATTTTTAATCGGATATATTTTTAAAATTTTTTTTAACTTTGAAATGTCTGCTCTATATTTTTTAATCAAGATTTTTTTTTTATTTTTAACACCAACATGATTTTTAAAGTTGAGATTATACTTTTTAAATAATTCTTTAACAAAAATACTACCTTTTAATGTATTTCCAGTGCCTATTACAAAGTCTTGATTTATTTTTTTTAAGACTAATTTAATTACTATGTTCATATATTCTTCTGCACATCCCCAGTCACAATAAAAATCTAAATTATCAACTTTTTTATAATATCTCTTATCATTAATTGACTTCTTAAGAATATTTACGATTTTGGGAATAAAAAAATCCTTTTTTCTAATCTTGGACTCGTGTTGAAAAAACCAGCACACAGATGCTTTAATATTAAATTTTTTTCTGTAATCATTTATTAATATTTCAGATAAATTTTTTGTAATTTGATAAAAATCAAGATTTATCCTTTTTGATCTTTCATTAATATTTTGCTCTAGTTTTAAACATCGCATAGAGCTCGCAAAAAAATAAAAGCAATTTAAATTTTTATTAGAAATATAGTCCAATATAATTTTAGTAGGTATTGTATTAATCTTAATCGATTTTTCTATATCATTATTCCACTTTTTTTCTGAAGAGCCATGCATTGCAGCAAAATTTATTATATAATCTGGTCTAAATTTTCTGAGCAAAATATCAAGTTCCTGAGAATTTTCTAAATCTAAATTTTTATAATTAAAGTATTTTGAATTTTTAAAATATTTTGATCTAGTTTGCCTACCAATACCAAGAACTTTATTTTTTGATTTAATGATAATTTCAGATATATATTTTCCATCCTGCCCATTGACACCAATAACACAAAATTTTTTTTTCACTTTTTATTTTACTTTTACTATCTTAAAAAACGGCAATGGAAAAACTAGTTTTTTACCTGAAAATTTTTTTGAATTAATAAAAAAACTTTTAAAATGCCATGGTAATATTAAAAAATAATCTGGTTTTAATTTAATAGCTTCGTCTTCTGAAATCATAGGTATATAGGTGCCTGGAGTATATGAATTTAATTTGTCACTATTTACTTCACCAATATATTTAAGTAAATCTTCAGTAATATTAAAATATTGGAGAAGAACATTTCCTTTTGTAGACGCACCTAAACCATAAACTTTTTTTCCATTATTTTTCTGTTTTTTTA
>Ga0181552_10000621_pt1 | contig 27088 bp, 16 predicted proteins | sample 011ome_18_FD_130583 | JGI IMG/M metagenome (GOLD analysis project Ga0181552, IMG submission 130583) | Coastal salt marsh microbial communities from the Groves Creek Marsh, Skidaway Island, Georgia - 011501BT metaG (megahit assembly) | ecosystem: Environmental > Aquatic > Marine > Intertidal...
GATCTGCCAGCACCTTGGGTCACCACGCCCGCTGGCTGCCGAATTCTAAAGCGCATTTCATAGGACCTCCTCATCGTCCTCGGACACAGGGGAGGAATTGATTTAGTGTATTGTAATTTGGTTATTATGAATAATACCTCTCGAGTTGATTGAAAGAACAGTTAAAGCGACAGCGCAACCACAGAGCGCGGCGCCCTATGACTGCCCATGGTGGGTGGTTAATCCACGCCACGAAAGATGGTTCGCTATCACAATCCGATATCGACGCGTATAACTCGCTCGGCTTTCTCGCAATTGCGGACTTTGCGAGCGCTGACGAGTGTGCGAGCTTGCGCGAGAGGGCTGAAGCAATCGTCGATGCGTTCGAGCCGGAGACGATATCGATCTTCTCAACTGGAGAAAATCAAAAGAAAACGACCGATGCATACTTTCTGGCGAGCGGAAATAATGTGAGCTGCTTTTTTGAAGAAAAGGCGTTCGACGAGAGCGGTGCGCTCGCGGTGGAGAAGTCCAAGTCCATCAACAAAATTGGCCATGCGCTGCACGACATCGAGCCAGCGTTCAGGCGCTTCTCGCGTTCGAGTAAAGTGCGCGCATTGCTACATAGTTTAGGCATGCGCGAGCCGACGCCGGTGCAAAGCATGTACATTTTCAAACAACCAGCGATAGGTGGCGCCGTGACGCCTCATCAAGATTCAACATTTTTAAACACCGAGCCACCGACGTGTCTAGGAATCTGGCTCGCGCTCGAGGATTGCACGGTTGAAAATGGCTGTTTATTCGCGCTCAAAGGAACGCCCGAGGTGACGCGACGCATGGAGGTAGATTATCCGGGCGGCACGCGTGAGATTTCATTTACTGGCGAAGCGCCCGAGTACGACTTGACCGACGCGGTTCCTATGGAAGTTCCCAAGGGCACGTTAGTGCTATTACACGGCGCAAATGTGCATTTCAGCAAAGCCAACACCAGTCCGCATTCACGTCATGCGTACTCTGTCCACTATATAGACACAAGTCGCGCCAAATGGCGCGAAACAAATTGGCTGCAGCGCGCGCCAGACTTTCCGTTTGCGCGGCTCGACGCCTCCGAAGACAAAAGTTAGCAAGCATACGCATTATTTCGCGACAGAAAAATGTATTTCAACAAATTGTATTCTAATCACGCGTATACCGCGCAAATAAGACACGCCGCGATACTATTTAAGATCACGCGCTTGACGTATCCCGCGCGCCGGACCCGAACGGTGCCTTTTTAAGTTCTCTCCAAGATGCACATTTATCGATTGATCACCTTTTGCGATCCGGTTTCCTTGCGCACCGCGCGCTTGTTATCATTCTTCTCCTTCTTCTCCGCAGCCTTTCCAGGGTTAGCCTTGGCCTGTATCGATTCACGCGCGCGCGACGCGTCAGTCATTCGTTACACATTCGCGACGCCGCGTCTGCGGTCCAAAACGCGTCGTCCACGCGCGCACCTTGTTGGCTTGCTTTTGCTTCTTCTTCTCGGCGTCGGTGAGCTTATCTTTCTTCACTTCAGGTTTAGGCGGCATGGTTTATATACTTATATACGTATGCGTGCGTGCGTGCGTGCGTGGCGTGCGTGCGTCGCGTTGTGCCGCCGCCGACGCCGCCGACGATTCACCATCACACACCATCCATCGGTACCGCACCCATTCGTAACCAAACCATCATCGACGTCTCCCTTCGCGTATTCTATCACGAGACACATGACGAAATCGTGACACAATACGCGCGCATGGCGTCATGCGTCCGGGTGCCCACGCCTCGCGGTCGGCGTCCGCGTCGGTCGACCGCGCGCGCGCGCGACAAACTAACCCAAGAGGGAAATAAAACGACGCGGTCGGTCGGACACACGGTCGGTCGGACACTGGTCCGTGTTTGAATGTTTCACGCTGCGTCAACGCGACGCCGCGCTGCGACGGCGTCGCGCGACAGCACCGCGCGCGTCGTGCGTCGAGGACGTCGGCACGCGAGCGGCGACAGCGCGTGCGTATATCGCGTGCGACGCGAGGTAAAGGCTGGCGCGCGCGCGGAACGCGGGGTAGAGAGAGACATAAAAAAGATTGATTGATTTCTTTCGGTCGTGGGACAGATTTGAAATTTTAAAAGCGGCTGCGTCTTTGAGACACACACGCGCGCGCGTTTCGGTGAACACGCGCGCGAAGTGGCGATAGAATCATGACACGGAATGTAGAGGAGGAGTTGACGGAGTATGAGCGCGAACGGTTGGCGAAGATTGAGCGGAATAAGGCGCTCATGGAGCGTCTGGCGTTGGCTAAGCTCGCGACGGATGCGGGCGTGGGCGCGAACGACTCTGGCGGACGCGGTGGACGAGGCGGACGCGGGCGTCCGAAAGGTAGCGGTGGACGAGGACGAGGACGCGGGCAAGAGCCACGCGGACCGGCGCGTCAGTCGTCGCGAGTGGAAAAGTTGAAAAAGGAGGCGGCGTTGACGGCGTGGAAGGGCTGTCGGGTGGAGACGTCGTTGCGGTCGCACCCAAATTGGGAAGTCGAGGCTGAAGTCATGTGCTTGGGGGTTGCTGAGGAGGAGGACCGAGCGTTTGGTGGTGAACTTGTGCCTAGAAATTATTTCATCGAAGGTTGGGTCGCAGATGAGGCTTACGTGGCGTGGACGGACTCTGACGGGTGGCATCACGTGATTTGGGGCGAGGACAACATCAAGGAGGACAAGCGGCACATTCGGACCGACGAGGGTGGATGTGCGAGCGCGAGCTCGGCGGCATTGGTCATTTTAGATGAGAAAGTACGAAGACACATGAGTGAATACGAGCGTAACACCAAACGTCGGGCGCAGAATGCGGTGCACATGTTGTGCGAAGCCGAGGCGCCGTCGTGGTTTCGCGAGCGCCTGTACAAGCCGACGTTTGTTGACCGACGGGCGAGAGCGCTTTGGGACGTGCAGAATAGTGCGACGGTGATGAACGCATATAATGCAACAATGTATAGCAAAGGCGGTGGCGCGAATGCGCAGCAACAAGTCTCGATTGCGGATGCCACGTACTCTAAAATGTCGTACGTTGAACGCGGGCGCGTCGACGTATTGGAGGGACAAGTCAAAGACGCGTGCGTTGCGTGCGGCGTGAGTAAGGAAAGAACGACGATGATGCGTCTTGGTCCAGACAAAGCTCGTTCGTTATGTAACGCATGCGGGTTGTTCTACGCCTGCATGGGTCACACGGACCGCCCAAAGGGGTTTGCTGATGAACTTAATATGGTCGTCGAGGCAAAGCCCATCGGAGCGAAAGTTGAGGATACGAGAGACGCCAATAATTTTGAAGTTAAAGTTGAACTATCCGTCGATGAAAACGGGCGCGTGAATCTTCAATGGAAACTTGAGGAAGCATCCAAGCTTCCTGGTGTAGCTGTAAAGAAAGAAGGCGACGACGACGACGGCAGTGACGACGACGACGACAATAGCGAGGACACTGCGCGAGCGCTGAAGCAAGTTGCAGATGTCGTAGAAGATTACCCGCTCGATGCTGTTAATTGGGACTCGCTTCCACATTTTACAAAGCTCGTCACACTTGCAGGTTCGGGATGCATTAGCAACGCACAAGTGCTTGCAGACGAAATGCCAGACGAGATGCGCGTGAAGCGCACCGTGCCGTTTGCGGCGCATTCGCATTTGGAGCGTATGGCTCGATCTGGAAGGTACGAAAAGTTCGCTGGCAATCTTACATTAACTGAGCGCTATCGTCCATTCACGAAAAAATTTGGTCCGGAAGATATCGATGGTCTCACTTTGTTTGGATATCTCAACGACAAGGTTCAAGAGTCTCTTGAAGCGCATCGAGAGCGCCGGATACAACTCGCTTCCATGGATGAAGGTGAAGAAAAGCGAGTGCTTGCCAATGAAATCGCCGCGGAAGAGCATGAAGGACAAAAGAATTTTGACTACAACGTCTTTACGTCGATCGACCGTTTCCAACGGGCTGCTGAGCGCGCCATTCGTAACGTGGAGCGCGAGCAAGAGCGCGAGCGCCGCGCCAAAGAGGCTGAAGAGGAAGAGATACGTCAACAGGCTGAAGCTGAATTCCGTGGACAATTCCCAGTCAAGAAAGGCATATGTGATATGGGCGAGTCACTAGGACTGACTGAGGAAGAGATGGCCAAGTATGACGGTTTAGAAGATATTCCCGAACCCATTAATGTTGTGTGTAGCGGACGCATTGGCGTGTTACAAACCATGGCGAGACCTCGCTGTGAGCGAATCCATGATGTCGAAAGTAACACGATAATGGGACCAGGTGAATTCGAACGTATTGCAGGCTGCGGGTCCGCAAAGAAGTGGAAGTCTTCCGTTCGCATGCTTCAAAGTGATGGCAAGCCGGGCGTTTCAATGGGTACGTACCTGACTGAATGCGGCGATGAGAAGGGTGATAGCGTTGTCGGTCGTCGAGTAGCCATATGGTGGCCTACTGAGGAATTATTCTTTTTTGGTAGGATTGAGGGTTACAACGTCGGAAACGGAGAGCATCAAGTGCGATATGATGACGGGCAGAAGGAAGAGTGCATGCTGTTCATGCAGCGTGTCAAATGGTTGGATGACGACGTGCCACCCTTGGGCAACGATTCGGCGTCTACGGCACCGGTACTCAAATTTGTCCGTCCGCCTGGTGTTGCAGGTGCGAAAGATGCAACGTTCCGTGTCAATCTTGGTGCATTTGACGTGTACGCTCGAGCAAAACCATCGGGGACGATGATGAAGAATAGTGAGCGACGCAAGTGCTACGAAATTCTGAACACGGTTCGAGGCGTCAAGGATGACGACAGAATGTTGTGCGAACCTTTCGAGAAGCTTCCCTCTCGCCAATCATTACCAGAATATTATGAAACAATCAAATGTCCAGTGGATTGCGCGTCAATCGAACGGATGTTACGGAAATCGAGCGGTGGCTATCCAAGCGTGTGGTACTTTTTAGTCGCCATGGAGTTGATGTTCACGAATTGCAAGAGATTCAATGATCCAGAAGCCTTGCTCTACAAAGATTCCGACGTCCTTCGTGATGTGTACATTAAAGCCGTAGCAGAACGGTTCCCTGGTCAAATAGTTCCGCCGCAGATTACGGTGTATGACTCCGTGGACGAGCCCGCGTGGGACAAGCCCGCCGACGATGGCGTCATTGAAGACGAAGCCGATCCGTTCCCTGTTTTATACTCTCCACCAAAGGAGAAGCCAAAGGTTACGGATCCATCTCGTCGAGCAAAGCCGCGTTCTCGCGAAGACGACTCCGATAGTGACTCAGACCGCGCTTATAGACCAAAAAAGACTTTGCGCCGCGCGCCGCGCGACAGGCGCTTTCCAAACGATCCAATTCAAGCCACGAAGCACGTGTTGGCGAGAGTCAAAGGTAACGCTTTGCCGCCGCAGGAGATTCTCGACATCTTGACATCGAAAGGTGTGAAAGACTTCGAAAATGCGCGCCGACCACTTGCGGCGTTTAGCGCTCTGCTGCGTCAGCATCCTCTTGATTTTATCGAGGCGCGTGGCGGCGCGGTTTGGGAACTCGCTGAAAAGGAGGAAGTCGAGACGGAGTCTGACGAAGACGACTTTCTCGACCACTACCGTAATACGTCTGCGCCGAAGCCACCACCGCCTCTGCAAATGTCGAAGGCAGATACAGACTTGTGCAAAGGCGTCATGCGAGCTATTCGCGCGTGTAAGACAAAGACGGGTCGTTCGCGTTCGGTGGATTTTGAGTTGCTCCCGACGCGGAAAGTCATGCCTGAGTATTACCGAGCGATTTCAAATCCTATTGATTTAGGCAGCATTCAGCGCTGTTTACTCTCAGGTGGCTATCCGACATTGTGGAAATTTCTTATCGCGATTGAGTTGATGTTGTCGAATTGCCAGGCGTACAACGAGTCAAAAAGCATGCTGTACGGCGACGCGGAGGCGCTTCGCGAAGTCGTCACCAAAGCGGTGCATGAAAAGTATCCAGGGCATCCGTTGCCGAAACGCGACTCTGTGTATGATGCCAAACAGTGCGAGGACCCGAATTGGAAACCAGATGCGAAGCGACCGGTGTTGAAGTTTACGATGAAGAAACCCGTGGCGATGGAGACTGATCAGGAACCGTTTGATCCGCCTGCTCCATGCAAGAAGTGCGAAATGTGTGACGCTTCGCGGACCAATGAATGCTTTGAAATCGCCCTGAAGCGAGCTGTGCACGAGAAACTACCAGGTGCAATCCTCGCTGACAAGCGTAGTTATCTCCGTTCGGAGATAATTGAAGTCTACTGGGCCCCTGAAGACACTTGGTTTCGTGCCAAGGTGATTAAATACTCGCACGCGAGACGCGAGCACACGGTGCGGTACGAAGCCGACGACACCGAAGAGACTTTACAACTTTGGCACAAAGACGCGCCGGCCCGGTTTCCAGCACAATAAATTTTTTCATCGTCATATACGTGCTCAACGCACAAATCAACCTCATAGCTTGTGATTCAACCACAAAACAACTACTTGAAAATTTAAAACTCCTTGCCTCGCGTCCTCGCCAAACAGAGCCCACCTCTCCCCAGTTCACCGCACGCCTCCGCGGTCGCGCTCGCACGTCCCACGCGCGTCCTACGCACGTGAAGCACACGCACGCACCACACCACACGGACATTGACGCTCACGCGTGACGCGCGCGCAGGGACGCACACGATGTACGCGCGGCAATCCAACACCAATGGATTGAGCAACGATGAAATCCGCCAAGCCTTCCGTGAATTCGACCTCGATCGCAACGGTTACGTCGGCGCAGCCGAAATAGCGCACGTGTTAGGTTCCATGAACCCGCCCGTGAAGGCGACAGATGATGAGATTGATGAAATGGTGCGTCTTTGTGCGTCTTTCGTTCGTCATTCGCGCGTCTCGCGCTCGAGCTTTGCGTATTCACCGCTCTTCGCGCGTCTTTTAAATCCTCCGCAGATTCTCATGGCGGACACCGATGGCGATGGACAAGTGAGTTTTGAAGAGTTCTTACGCTTAATGCAGCATCTGAGCGGGATGCCCCCACCCGGAATGCCTCAGCAGGGCGCGGTCCCGCGAGGCGGGTACGCGGGTGGTCGAGGCGCGGGTCCGCAAGGCGCGGGATACGGTAATCCGATGGCGCTTAATCGAGGTGGATACGCGCAAGGCTCGTATGCGGGCGCAGGTCCAGGTGCAGGAATGCAAACCATGCCCATGGGTGGCATGAATCAAGCGCCGTATGGTGGATACGACCCGATGATGACGTCTGGCGTCGGCGGCGGGTACCCGGGCGCGAATCCCGGGTCTGGCGGCGTCGCATCCGCGCCAGGCGCGTCTCCCATGAGTGATTTAGAATCCTTCCAGCGTTCCCAAGGTTTGAACACCGAGTCGCTGAAGGAAATGTACAAGAGATTCCTAGAAAGCGATAAAGACGGCAGCGGTCGCGTCGATGTCAATGAATTCGTCCGCATGTTGCGCGTCGACCGCACCCCATTCGTCGAACGTCTCTTTGCCATGTTTGACAGCGACCGTACTGGGTTAATCGACGTCAAAGAATTCATCGTCGGTATGTCCAACGTCGGCAGCGAAGCCAAGGATAATAAAATCCAATTCGCATTCTCCGTCTACGATCTCGACGGCTCGGGTTTCATCGATGCGAGTGAAATGCGAAAGATTATCAAGGCGACAAACATGAGCACCGACAAGCAAGTCGATCGGAAAGTCGAGTGGCTCATGCGACAATGCGACACGGATGGCGATGGGAATATTTCATTTGAAGAATTCACGGCGTTGAGTAAGAAGTTTCCAAATATTGTATTTCCGGCGTTTAATCTCGCCGGGTCAATGGCTGGGTTGACGTAGCGTATGGTTGATGTACGCGCGGTAGCTTTCATGACGCGCGATTCGATTTCATTGTAACGCGCGCGACATTCGTTGACTTCATTTGTTCACACGCGACATACGCGTGCGTCATGGTTCGCCCGTTCAAGATACCACTCAAACGCAAGAACCCATCGCCTCTGTCACCCTCGCGCGATTCGCCGGACGCATTCTTCTCAAACGACGACGATGACGGCGACGACAATGATGACGAAGACGCGAGCGCCGTCGCGACGCGCGTCGTCCGCGCGCGCACCGCACTCGGCGACGTCCCGCCCGATTTCGCCGAGCTCGTCAACATGTCACTCAGCACGAGCGCACCGGGTGCGAATGTCAATGCGCGGTGCGCGTCAGAGAGCGACCGTGACGTCGTCGAAGCGACGCACATGTCACCGCGCGCGTTGGATGACGCGCACGCGCGCGTCGACGAAGATGCTGCGGTTATGGATTCATGCCGTCACGTGCGCGCAATGGATGCCGAACTCACGCGCGCAGAGCACGCGAAACGCGTATCCGATGGCGACGCTCTGCGCGCGCTCGTGCGTGCGTTGAGTGATGGGGTGTCGGGGATGGTGGATTCGACAATGTCGCGACGTCGCGCGACGATTTCAGACGCGACGTCAATCGCAGAGGCGCGTCGGTTGAGTATTCGTATGTGGAACTTTGCGATTGAGAAGACGGCGCTGGCAACGCACGCAGCGAGTGGGAAAATAACCGTTGCGTCGCTCGTGGCGCCGTTGTTAAGTTTGCGCGCGTTGTCGTGTGAGTTGATGGATCGAGCGTTGGGGTATCCGGATACGATGCGCGGGCGAGCGAGCGTCGCGGATGTCGTCACGGCGATGTTGAATCATACGACGGTAGCGACGTTACTGTACGATGATGAACGGTTCAAGGATGCCGAGGAGCAGTTTTTGATGATGGAATCGTATGGGAATTACATTGTTAATGAACGATATGAATTGGATGATGAGGCATTGTTGCGTGTGTTCGAGGCGATGACTACGCGCGCGAAGAATGCGTTTCGAATGGGAAACGTTGACAACGCGCGGGATTTCTTTCAAGCGGCGGCGCAGTATTTTCAGTCGCGCAACACACAGCACGTGGATGGTAGAAGTGCGGATCAGGTGTCTGAAAATGATGCAATCTGTGCCATGACTTTGGCAAACGCGAAGATTAATTTGGCGGAGACGCTCGCGTCGCCGCCAAAAACATCCGTCGAAGCGGTGCGACTCGATCATGAAGATCGCATCAAGTATCTCATTGATGAGCTAGAAAGTTCATACGCCGAGTTGTATAAATTTGTGCCGAATTCGTGGTCGACGTCGACGCAGGTGGATAACGCGGCGTTGTTTACATTGGATGAGTCATTGATGCGCAAAGACGCCGCCGTGCTTCGAAGCGATGGACTGTACATTCGCGCCTTGCATTACCTCGCACAGCTCTACATTAGTTCTGGACGCTATGCTGACGCGCTCTTATCTTTGGAGAAAATGAAAGTGATCAAAAGTTTTCTCAAAACGTGCAAGAAGAGTGATAGCGTAGTGGCGAGCGACGCCGAAGCGCTCACTGGTGGCGTTTTGATGGACAATATGTTTGTCGAAGCGTTTTCCGGCGTCGGTGAAACTTCAAAGGCGAGTGAAGTTCTAGAAAGCATGTTGAGTGATGAAATGATCAAGGCGGATGTTCTTCGTTCATGCTGCGTGAAGCTTGCGGCGAGTGACCATGGCGCAATCGTTATCGTGGCGAACATCTCGGCGCTCACGGCAAAGTTACGTTCACATCCAACGGAGACTCGACGGGATATTTTGACAGACGTTTTCGATGGACTCTTGCACACTATTACTACGACAAACGACGAAATCGCGGAAGAGATCACTCATGCGTTCGAACGCGTGCTTTCGGACGGTAATCTTATTCGTGATATTGGTTTTTCTGGTGATGGCAAATCTCGAGCGTACTCCATCATTTGGAACGCTGCGGTGGAAATGTACATGCAAGGCAAGTACGCTCTCGCTCGGCGCTTGTTTGGCATGGCGATTCCTCTTTGTTCGCAACATACAACGCAATCCAGTGTGACCTCACTCGTGGCTATCATTCGTTTGCAAATTATGTGCGATTTGGAGGTTGGCGACTTGCCGCGAGCGCGCGAGTCGTTTCGCGGTTTGCTGTCTCAATATCCCAAGGGTAAAGACGTCGATGTTGCCACTCAGTTGCTTCAGATCAAGATTCAAATTGCATCGAAAGACTTTTCTGGCCTGGAGGATTCAATCACAAGCTTTGCTCAATCTGGTGAATCTGATGCGTTACTGTACGTCGCAGGGGAGCTCAATCGCGGCGACCAGCACACGGTCGCCGCGACTGCGTTTCGCAAGCTCTACGCCATGTTTCTTGATGACTCATGCTCTATTGAAATGCACGAGCAGGAATCTTTTATATTTTGCAGTTATTTGAATCATTTACAAGCGTCGAAAGCGAATGAAAAGGGCGTCGTGAAATTCGACAAGAGTACGATGACAAGCGTCGTCGAAATGTTCCAAGCTTTTGCAGCGCGCATAAATAAGCAAAGCTCACTCTTAAATGACGAAGACCAAGCGAAGTTTCTTGCGGATTATTCGTGGAACATCGGTTTGGATGCATATTCAATCGGTTACGCAGAAGGTGCATACCAGTTTATGTTTGTGTGTGCGCTCATTGTCAAGAAATTGCTCAAGGCGGCGACGGTGATGGAGGCCGAACGACGCGACGACTACACTTTTCGTCAAGCCTCAGCGCTCTTACTCGCCATTGCATCTCTCACCAGCGGCGAGCATGCAAGTGCTCTTCAAGGGTTGTCTCAAAACGACCGCGAAGATGCCCGCAAGGCGCGCGATGCACAGAATATTACGCGTTCAAAGCAAGCGATGGCGCAGCTTCGTGGAATTTTGGACGCCGCTGTCGACGGGCGAATGGAGGAATTGAAGAATATCGCGCTCGTGCTTGAATATGAAATCGCGTGCGCGGAAAAGAATGTCGCGTTACAGAGAAAACTTATCGATGGATTAGTGCCAAAAGATACCAATGGCTCATCTGTGACGACGTTGCTTCTCATCGCTGACCGAGGATGTCAGTTACGGAGCGCCGATGTGAAAACCGTGGCCCGCGCGTACGAGGAACTCATTAGCGCGTACAAGAAGCAAGCTGTACCAAATTTCAGATATATGTCGCGCGTCATGCGTAAGCGCATTGAAGTCTGCTCTCGCATTCACCGGAGCGATGATGCGCCCCTTCTTGCGCTGTACGCCGAAGCTGAAAAATTGTACATGGAGTACGGCAATTATTCGGCTGTTGAAGCGCAGTGGCTCGTGGCAACGAGCTTTAATCGCGCTGTTCGACATGAACGTTCGATGCGCCCAGCTCAAGCGCTCTCGTGGTTAGAGCAAACGAATAGTTTGCTTTGTGCGCTTGATGGTGTTCTTCCGAATACGTCGGATTTCAGGACGCTCGTGCTGGATAATATTGCCATGCTGTCCGCCGAGCTCGACACGGCTGTTGCCATGGGCGAGAATACTCAAGCCGATGGCATCTCTACTGCTTAAACGCTCACGAAATGATTTCTACTATGACCAACTATATGTGATATTGATACATGTTTTCTATGATTCTATCGCGCGCATGAGTTCATCGAATAAGATCTTCGCCTGTGTTCTCGTCAACGCTGTTAGGCGCATCGTCGACTCGTCCTCGTACGCGAGTGGGATGATGATGTCAGCATTCTTCCATCCATAATTCTGCAGCTGCGGCTGAGATTTACGCATGCTTTCATAAGGTACGATTTGTCCCGCACCTTTGACGGGTAAAAATACGCACGATTCACTCGCGACGGTAAATTTACCAGCGATCCTTGCGCATCCGTTTACGCGTTTACATACGGCACTCGTAATCAACCGTTCGCCCTGAGGCAACGTTGGAGGGTCTAAATCCTGCGCTAACGCAGGGGACATATCGGTACTTGTAATGTTATCATCATCATCCACATCTGCATGGTTCATGGTCAAATGATCTTGTGTGAACGATGGGCGTTGTAAGAATTTTGGATTGGTGCGAATCACAGCGACGCATGAGTCGCGTTCTCTTGCATGCATTTGCAAGCCGACGTGCAACCCACCGAATTCGCTAAAGGTGAACGATTGACGATCATCAAACGCGACTCGTAAGCCTGGTGAGCCGTCTGCGGCATCGATGCGGGCGATGTTGGCGATTCGTCGAACCTCGCGAACGATCGCCGTCCGTCCGTCGTGTGGATGGTCGATGCTCATTCCGGACGTCGAGAATGCGAGTAGACTTGTCGTTACGAAAAATCGACCGAGCAAGCCCGAACCGTCTCGACAGACCCACGCACCGAGCACGCCATCTGAAAGGTCAATTTGATTTCCGAAAAGCGCACTGAAATTCATCTTCATGATGGCTTCACTTTGCTCTCTAACCAAGCTTGCGGCGTTGGCATCCGTCACCCGCTGACGAAGAAAACGCAAAATGTCTTGAACTGATACCCCACCGAGTTGTCGTACGCGCACTTGGCGACCATGCGCTTCGACTAATGCTCGCGAAAGAGTTTCTTTCAGTTGCCAGAACTCTCGAACAACCTCGACAGTGGGTGTGTACCACAGATTTAAAAGTCGGCGTAAACGTGCTTCGCCATCCTTTAGAATGGACTCTGGCGTCCCAGCGCCGTCGAAGTGGAAGTACTCTTTAACCTGTAACGTGAGGTCGACAGCGAATGAGTGCTGAACTTCAGTCAAGTGGTCGAAACCTTTCCACTTTTCACTTGCACCACTCACACCTTCCTCCATAGGACGGTGTAAAATCAATTGCTCGACGGCGTCGCATACGCCTTTGTGCATAGCCGACATTGCCAATCGAAAGGCACCCGGCGCGAGATTATCATTCATACACTTGATTTCGGTGTTGAGCACGGTGAATAACGCCTTTATCGCAACAGCGCGTATTCCAGCATCGTTATCCATCACGGCTGATCTAACGTACGACGCAATGCGTTCTTCAATCAACTCTGCCAAGGACGCAATGACGTTCGCTCTCGCACTTCTCAAAACGTGTACGATTGAATGTCCAACAAAGTCAGATGCCCTCGACGTTTCACGAATCGGTACTTCTACGTCTTCGTAGAGCATTTCTTCGTCCTCGTCGTCCTTGTCGACGGTGTCTTCGACACTCGTTTGCATCTCCATCGCAAGCTTTTCTTCGAGTTCCTCCTTGGATGCGCACCACAACAGCGGCGTTTCATCCATAAATGGCGTGATGACGACGACGCAGTGATGAATATTACTCAGCCGCGTATAAAAGTCAACAGACACGAGTGCCACTTCGCTGGGCACATCTGATGCCTGCGTGCGAACGTTTTGAAATGAAAGTGAGCGAGAACTTTTGATGGCCCTCAAGCAGGTGCGCTCGTGTGTGTCCACATACGTTTTGAGCGCTTCGTAGCACATGCGACCTAAATTCGTCGCGTTGAGCACCGCTCGAGCGCCAGTGAGCATGTGCTTCTTTGCCGAGCGTTCTATATTGCGTAAGACGCAGAACAAGTGCACGCACGACGCACTATGCATCGAAAAGTGTGCGGGATTGAGAGGTTCGGGTGAAGATTTTTCCGCGGCGAGTTCGTTCTGCATCCACGTCAACAACGTCTTTTGCACCGACGCGAGCGTTTCATCCAACGCCGGTTGTAGCATTCGATCGATGATGTGCGACGATATTGCGCGCGAAGATATCGTCACATTCATGCTTCGCAACGCTCTACGGTGCGCGCTAAGTGCCTCATCAAGGGCGACCATTGCACCATCGTACGCCGGTGGATGGGACAACTTTTCAATGGCATCAAACATGCCTTCGATTAGAGTCGATATGAATTGTGTCGTCGTGCTCGTCGCCTCCATGAACGCCTCAACATCTTCTGGGAACGCGCACAGTATGGGCGCGTCGACTACCAGCCGAGCCGTTGACTTTTGAATCATCCGCGTGACGTTGGCTAACGAAGGTGCGCCGAGCGTAGGATTTTCCCGCGCTAAACATTCCACGCATCTCGCTCGAGCGCCTTGCCGCACAATCTTCTTCAGTCGCAATATAAAACTCATACCAGAAATGTTTTCAAGGGTTAACGCAAATAATGGAATGAGAGTGCGCACGATGTCGCCTTGCGCTTCCGAGTCCACAACGTCCACCGCTTCGCTTTCGACATCCATCGCGGATGGCAAACAATCCATCAATTTCCGCTCTAATTTTTCTGAAATCAGCGCGTTAAGCTCTCGGTACTCGCGCACGTCGGTAGCCTTGAGTCGATTGACGGATATAGCGGTCACTGTCTCGGTCATGCACCGTCGAAGTCTCGTGAGATAGTCGACGTCCCAACGCCAATGCGCGCACAGCGTGAACGCTTCGGCGATTGAGGCAACGGCGCGACACCCCCCACGTTGTGCCACGAATGAAGGTACGACATTCATCAAGTCTAGCGCACCCACAGCGTAAATGGCCGATACGAGTCGCACTGTAGACTTGAGTACGTCGTTATCCATCGCTATCGCGGTATCGTTAAGGACGTATTCAGCGTCGTCGAATGTCTCTGTGAATTTGTCCACATACACCGTCGCAGTCCCAAAAACCGTCGCCGCCGCGTCGCCACGTCCTGGTTCTTCAATACTCACCGTCACACTCAACGGAGAATCTCGGCGTGTCGTTTCTGCTAAATCACTAATCGCAATGAACGTCCTTCCAAGAAGACGACACCCGATGTCTACGTCGCGGTTCGCCATGAGCGCGCATCGTCTGCCGACGGCGGCGTCCATGCGTTCGTCACGTTCGTCACTCACCGCCTCCTCCGCCTCCGCCTCCGACGTACCCGTGTAAAAGCTAATTTCGAATCCCATGTTCTCTGGTGCACACACGATGTTTGGAGTCATAACGTCCCATCGTGTGGGGGATGTCATGGAGATGTTTCGCAATGTTGACATAAACGCGTCCAATTCTTCGCCTTCGCGAACCAGACGTACGACGCAGTGCATAGATTCAGATTCATCACGGCCAGAGACCGAGCGTGCGGCTTCAGTGGCGTATGCACTATCATTATCTTCATACGCAACGCTCGTATTGTCGTCTACGGTGCAACACGAGAGGCATCCACGCTGTTTTGGCGCGGTTGATGGTCGTTTGAGAGCCGGCGCCAGTGTCGGCGTCTTTGTCGTCTGAACCGTCGTCATTTCCGCCACACACGCGCGTAACGCGATCCGTCGCGCCGACTGCGCGTCTATGACTCGCAATAGTGCCATATCCTGATTCAAAACCGCATTTAACGCATCGATATCGTCGTCGGCGGCTTCGACACGCGCTTCGAGCGCCGCGACTCGAGCCTCGTACTCGCGCCGTAATCCGGCGTTCGCGTCTAACGCGAATTCAATCGCCTGTGCGCAATCCTTGGGATCAATACCGAGCGTGCGTGACAGCGCTTTAAATGCTGTTATTCGCGCACATAAACTCGCTACAGAGGGCGCAGCGCCATCGATTGTCGTCGGCGAAAGTCTCGACCGCGCGAGCGCTCGATACGTCCCGCTCGACACCAACGCGTTCATGGGCGTGTCTTTATCATCCAACATCACCCTCGCACGCGCCTCCAGCGCGCGCGTGCACTCGTCGTGATTGATATCCACGCTTTCGCACGCAACGGGCTCGTATCCTTCGACAGCACGCGTATGCCACGCGTGAGCCGACGCCGTCGGTTCAAAGAAGCCTCGCGCAAACGTCCCAGTCGGCTCTCGCCAAGCCCGCACTGCGTGTGCGACGTCGTCACTCTCATGCGCGCGCGACACGCACGCATGAACGCGTCGCTGCGCGCGTCTCGCACCATAAGGCGCGTCATCGTCGGCATCGTCGTCGGTGGAGTAATAATCAACTCGACGGCGCGGATGCATCATTCAAGGACAATCAATTCATGTATCCCGCGCGCGTTCTTTCGGCGCGTCAGCAGCGATGTTCACGAGCGTGAATGATTGCGATAAATATGGTGTCTCGCGCCCGTCGCGTCGTGACCGACGCCCGCGAGGTTGTCGACGCGTCGACGTGTGACGAGGCGCCTCACTGTGCGACGCCTCGCACTCGAGTCTCTCGAATGGCCGACGCCGACGAGCTGATATGCTGCGGTCTCGTCCTCGAATGCGATGCGGTACCGAATAAAGACAAACTTAAGCGTCTCACCGTGGACGTGGGCTCGGGGACGCCGCTGACGATTGTCACGAACGCTTCAAATGTGGATGTTGGCAAGAAACTCGTCGTGGCGCGCGTGGGCGCAACGTTAAGGGACGGCACAGAAGTCACCAAAGCCGTCGTCGGTGGTGTAGCTAGCGAAGGTATGGTGTGTGATGCACCGATGTGCGGTTGGATCGGTGGTGGCGCTGGGGCGGCGGCGTTGTTGCCGGATGATTACGTCGTGGGCGCGGCGAAGCCGTCGGCAAGGCCGCGATTGGATGGTAAAGCGCCCACAGAGAGCGTTGTAGATGACGCCGCGGCGCGAGAAGCGGCGAAATTAAAGGAAAAAGAGGAGAAAAAGGCAGCCTTGGCGGCGAAGCGCGCGGCGCGAGATGCGGCGAAGGCAGCAAAGAAGGCTGAGGAGGCGTAACGTAGAAAACTGGATGTCATTTGGAACATATTTTGGATATTTGTATCCGCACGCGACGGGTTCTCATAGGAAGGCGACGATGACCGTATTGGTTTAATACACACAAAGATGCAACTGTCAGTGCCGTTGGCAATCACTGGAAACTTGATCAATTGTGCGTTACTCGCGCGGCTTGGTAACATTGACGCGCGTCAAAAGCCGTCTCGCGCGCTCCACATTGTGCCACGCACACGCACGCACGTGCGACCTCGCCGACTATCGCGCATAATCATGACATACACACGCTCAATTGTTTTCACGACGCTCGTACTCGCGACGACGATGACGGTGCGCGCGATGGAGGTAGACTCGCGGTCTGATTTCCCGAGGCTCGACGCGACGGTTGGGACATCTGAATTCACGCGCGACGACATCACAGCCGTCCCAATGTCTGGCGACGTCATTCACGCCGATACGAACGACGCCAACGAGTTCGTGACGGACATGATTGATTGGGACGAGTCTGGCGCAGCTGACGAAGACGTCATCGCGATGTTGGATACCGTCGTCTTTGACATCCCAGCGCGTCCGCGTCCGCCTCGTCGCGCCGGGCCGATGTTTTACGCCAACGACGATGTCGCATCCATGCCTGCGACGTGGTACGCGACGTACGCGGTGGAGTCAACGAATGGAATGCTCCCGATACCGTTGGATGCGATGGTAGTAAAATGGTCGACGTGGTTTGACTGGAAATCGTTTTGCGACGATTTGTGCACGATGATGTGCCTCGGGTTCTGCATTTCAATTTTTGTAGTGTTGGGATTGATGTTCTTCGCGCACGACGACGACGACGACGGCGACGACGATGATGACGGACGATGCAAACACTGTAAACGATGCAAGCGATGCGGCAGCGGGCGCAAGGAAATTGTGCTTCGATGCGCCAGCGACGACGCCGTGGATGAAGACTTGCTTCCATTGTTACGCAGCGCACTGAACGAGGCGAGTGAGGAAGGCAAATGCAAGCAAAACAAGGTATGTGATGTGTACTAACCGCTCGACGATGTTCACGCGAAAGAACAAGACAAAGACGACACGACGCAGGAGCCACGCGGCGATTGAAAAACGCGTACTCGATGATTCTGCAATGTTAAAAGAAATGACTTTCTCTCTACTCACGCCACGGCATCGCCTTGTTCCGTCATTAACCGCTCGGCGATGAACATATCTTCAGGCGTGGTCACCTTCAAGTTAAAATAGCTCCCCGGAGTCACTTGCACGCGCTCGCCCAAGTGCTCGACAATGGATACGTCATCCGTCACTTCCAAACCTTTGCTATTGACGTATTCGTACCCCGCGCGTAACAACGCCGGACGAATCACTTGCGGCGTTTGCATTTCCCACAACCGACTGCGATCAAGCGTCTTGTCGATACTCAAATCCTTATTCACCTCCTTAATCGTCGCCTTACTTTGTACGGCGAGCACCGCCGCGCCGTGAATTTTGGCGTCGTTGAAGCACCGTCTCGCATCCTCCACCGCGCACAACGGTCTCGCGCTATCATGAATCGCCAGCAACTCCGCACCCTCTCTCGCAGCTTGCATACCATTATACACGCTATCTTGTCTCTCCTTACCCGGTCGCGCGAACACTAAAGGTTTTTCAATCGGCACCGACGCGAAGACGTCGTCGTACGACGCGTCGCACACGACAACGATCTCCCCAACCTCATCCATCTTTGCAAACTTCTTCAACGAGTGAATGGCGATGGGCGTACCCATCAAAGGCAAGTACTGCTTCGGCATGTCCGCACCCATGCGCTTGCCTACGCCCCCGGCGAGGAGAATAAAGCTCACCGCGCCCGTGCTGACATCTTGCTGCGCCTTGGCGCGCGGCACCACCGCGCGTCGAACGACGCGCGTCGCCCCGCCTCGGCGCGCAGGCGCGATCGCGCGCGTTCTGGTCGTCGTCTTCGATGCCGTCGAGGCGAACGTCGTCGCGTGTGCGCGTCGTGCAAGTGGCGCGCGTCGTGCGCCATTCTATCCACTTAGATTTGTGCTTTTTCGCCATCCCGAGGCTCCGCGGCCCGCACACACCGACGCGCGCGCGCTCGACGCCCGCTCGCGCCCGGACGACGACCCAGACGCGCATGCATTCCATGCGCACCGCGGCGCACGGCGCCGTCGGCGCGACGAGTCCCCACGGGGCGACGAGCGTCGCGAGGCGAGGGCAGCCACCCAGAGTGCGCTCGAACGCGTCGTCGCGCCGTTCGTCGCGTCGTCGTCGTCGTCGCGCGCGCCGCGGATGACGACGATTGCGCGCGATGGCGCTGGGGATGATGCGCCACCGCGCGCGCAGCCAAACTTGAATCAGATGCTGGTGCTGGTGCCGCCGCACCCGCTGTTGAACCACTGGCTCGCCGTGGCGCGTAACGTGCAGACGCCGCCAGCCATCTTTCGTGCGTCGATGGCGGAGATTGGGCGGATATTAATTTATGAAGCCGGTCGGGATTGGTTGCAAACGTTTGATGCGCAGGTGCAAGGGCCGTTGGGGCTGGCGAATGTGACGGTCGTGAATCCGGAGAAACCGATAGCGGTGGTGCCGATTTTGCGCGCGGGGTTGACGTTGTTGGAGGAATCGGGATCGGTGCTCCCAGCACAGCAGACGTATCATTTGGGGTACGTGCGCGACGAGGAGACGTTGCAGCCAAAGTTGTACTTGAATAAACTCCCGGCAAAATTCGCCGAAGACGCCCAAGTATTGATTAGCGACCCGATGTTAGCCACCGGCGGTACAATCGTTGCCGCCGTGGAAGAAATCATTTCTCGCGGCGCTCAAGCAAAGAATATTCGCATCATTTGCGTCGTAGCTTGTCCTGTGTCGCTCACGGCGCTTAGCGAACGTTTCCCTGGCTTGCGCGTGTACGCCGCTATGATCGATGAAGAGCTCAACGAACAAGGCTACATCGTTCCTGGTCTCGGTGACGCCGGCGATCGGGCCTTTGGCACCGCTTAGATTTTGCAATTCACATTCTTTCGTCATTGTTTTCACGCCCTCGTGCGATCGTCGCGCGTTCAGGCGTTCATTTGCATCACATGTCCCGGCGAGCTCGTGTCAGCCTCCAACACTTTTCCCGCAGCCGCCACCCAATGAGCGCGAGCTCCAACCCGAGTTCCGTCCTCATTCGCCGCCGCGATGACGTCCAAAGACACCGTGCGCTTCACGGGCGCATCGAACCTGCGTCAACGCATCGTGACGTCCATTTTATCCGGCCGCACGTGCGTCATCCGGGACATCAGAGCCAAGACGTTGACACCAGGCTTGCGCGACTACGAGGTCAACCTGCTGAGACTGCTGGACAAGCTCACGAATGGTACGAAAGTGGACATCTCCGAAGACGGCACGGGGTTGAAGTTTACGCCGGGCGTCGTGAAGGGTGGACGACGGGTCACGCACGAGTGCGCGACGTCGAGAGGTATCGGGTATTATGTGGAGAGCGTGTTGACGTTGGCGTTGTTCGCGAAGAAACCGCTCGAGTTGACACTCACGGGGGTGACAAATGATGACGCTGACGTGAGCGTGGATGTATTTAGAACGGTGACGTTACCTATGTTGAAGAAGAAGTTTGGTATCGATGAAGGGTTGGGGTTAGAGGTGACGCGACGCGGGTGCCCGCCGTTGGGCGGCGGTGCGGTGACGTTGACGTTGCCAATTGTCAAGACGTTACCTTGTTTAGATTGGACCGATGAGGGTTTAGTAAAGCGTGTGCGTGGCGTGACGTTCACATGCAAGGTTTCGCCACAAAACGGAAGCCGGATGGTGGATGCCGCGAGAGGCGTGCTTAATGCGTTCATCCCGGATGTGTACATATTCACCGACCATCACGTGGGTGCTGAAGCCGGCAAGAGCCCGGGCTACGGTTTGTCGCTCGTCGCAGAAACCACAACGGGATGCGTGCTCGGCGCCGATGCCGCGAGCACTGCGTGTTCGTCCGCCATGGAGGAAGCTAAAGGATTGGACTGGGCCACCACGGCGGAGGAACGCGTCCCTGAGGACATCGGTCGACGAGTCGCCGAATCCCTCGTCGCCGAAATTCAGCGCGGTGGCGTCGTCGACAGCTCACACCAATCACTAGCTCTCACTTTACTCGCCATTGGTCCTGAGCAAGTGTCTCGTATTCGTCTCGGACAGCTTACGCCGCGAGCCATCGAAACGTTGCGCATTCTTAAAGCCTTCTTCGGCGTCGTCTTCCACGTCGCTCCAGAACCCGAAAGCGGCACCGTCTTCTGCTCGTGCGTCGGCGTGGGCTTGAAAAATATCGCCCGGCGTTCTACTTAGCTTTGTAGTCCATATTTCGTGTAGACAACGCTTCACGCGGCGCGTATCGTGTCTCGCGCTTTCGGCGCCACAAAAATCACTCAAAAGTTCCGCTTACAGGTGCGCACTTTTGCGCGCGCGTACCGTACATCTCGCCGCACCCGAGCCTCGCGCACGCGGTCGATAGACGTAACACACCATTGATTACGCCTTGCACAGTACTGATCTTCTCGTCGATATCATCTACGCGCGTGCAGGCGACGCATTTAAACTGTTCGTTTGATCACTGGGCTCGATGGCGGAATCACACACGGACGCATCTGAAGCGCAGGATAACCTGATTCGCATCCGTAACTCGGCGCACATTCCGGTCGGATTGAATTTCTTGAAGGATGCCGCGTTGAAGCTCGTGAATGATAACGAGCGTGCGGCGATGAGCGATGTGATTCGAATGTTGCGAAGCTTGTTCCACTACGAGTCGTTGGAGAAGCGGGATCGCGTCAAGACAAACTTTACGCTCGCCAACGTACAGAAAGGTGAAGAACGTTTGGTTGGGTACGATGAAGACTCGCTCGGTCCGGTGAGTTTTGAACATTCGAGCGTGGATTTCGTGGGTGAGTTTTGTACGTTGATGGCGGATGCGGAGTTTACGCTGTTGACGCAAAAGGAATGGGAGTTGGCGAGCGCGGAGGATTTCATGTTTACGTTGCCCGTGACGATTAATTGGGCGAGTCATGATGAGTCGTTGTTGAAGATGTTTTTGAGTAAGAATCCGTCCCTGGCGAGTGGTTTGCCGCAGTTTAGCCAACGGGCTTTGGTGTTCAAGCGCGGCACCGGCATCGCTCGAGCGAAGGGTCTGTTCATCATGGAGAAGATTGAAATGTTGTTGGACATGTTGGTCAAAGAGCCGTTCTTGAAGCTCATTGGCCGCTCGCAACCGGTGTTTGTGAATCAAACAGCGAAGGGCTCGAAGAAGGTCTTTGGCGAAAGCGGCGCCGCGGAGGATCGAAACGTGACCGTGGTTGAACGACGAACGCTTCGTCGTTTGATGCCGACCATCTTGTCTGTGTTCATGAACTTGTTCCGCACGCTAGAATTGCAAGAGCCGACGTTCAAAGAGGTTGTGTTGCTTTACCGTATGGCGAAGCCAGTGGCAAACACAAACTCTGGTCCGTCGGGCTGCGGTCCGCTCGTCATCAAGTCGTACCGAGAAATTCCTATGGCTGATCTCGAGATGATCTTCCCAGAGAAGACAGTGTCGGTCAAAATGAAGGAAATCATCTCCAACGGCATCACTATTGTCGTCGCGATCAGCACGTTGTTGTGGGCGTTTGTGACTGGTGAGATTTGGACGAAGAACGTGCAAGCGTTGCTCATCGCGTGCATGGGTAAGCTTGGACAGTCGTACACCGCAGTGAACGTAGCTAAGACGCGCTACGCCGGCGCGATGTCTAAAGAACTCATCGAAAAGAGCGGTAACTCGCAAGAAGGCATGTTGATGCATTTGTTGGAGTCCATGGAGGATCAAGAGTGCAAGGAGATGGTTTTGGCGTACATCATCCTCTCCGTCAAAGGCAAGAGCATGACGCTCAAGGAAATTGACATTGAATGCGAAGAGTTCTTGAAGAAGAGCTTTGGCGTGGATGTCGACTTCGATATAGAAGGTGGTATCATCAAGTTGTTACGTGAAGGTTTGGTCGAACAACGTGCCGGCGTGTTGTACGCCGCGACGCCGCTCAAAACCGCGTTGGCCATCCTCGACAACAAGTGGGACAACTTGTTCGAATACAACTTGGAAGCCGTCAGTGCCGAGCGCTCGCGTGCACTCGCGGCGCACACTAACGCACATCCAGACACTGTCGAGGCGAATCTGCGGGACACCTTGAATGCCACCGATAAGGAACGCGCCAAATTCGTCTCAGATTTGAAAGCCAAGGAGGATGCGCTCACGAAAGACGTCAGCAATTTAAGCAACTCTCTGAAGGGCTTCAACTGGCGTTACTCTTAAAAAACCAATAAGTTCGCCATCTAATATGCAGTCCATCAACTTGTAAGCTTGTAAGAATTATCACGTGCCACCCCACCCGAAAGCCAAAAAATCATCCGACAGCTCTCAAGTCTCGCGTGCAGATACACCCTACGTCCGCACATCTAGACACCGCCGCGTCGAAAGTACCGTTCGCGTACACCCATGGACGAAGAGCTCCCCCGCGCGCACATCAAGCGCCTAGTCAAGAACAAGCTCTCCACGCTCGATAACGTCGACGCCAAAGGCGTGACGTTCGAACCAAGCATTCAAAAAGATGCCTTGCACGCCTACGGCGAGTGCGCAAAGATTTTCATCCACTACATCACCGCCACCGCCAATGAAATCAGCCGCGATCATAAACGGAGCACTATATCCGCAGAAGACGTCTTGGCGGCGATAGAAGAATGTGATTTCGGGGATTTGAAGGATGAGGTGCGCGCGACGTTGCATCAGTTTCAGTCGAATAAGCGCGCGAAAAAGTCCAGCGACGACAAAGAGCGCGCGGATGACGACGGGGGCGACAAGGATGGTGAAAACGGCGATGATAAAGATGAGAGCGATGCCAAAGAGGCAGATGAGGACACGCAGGTGTAGATACATTTGATTAAAAAAAAGCTAGATGTAATAGACGATAGACAGACTGCTCCGACCTCAGTTTCCCACGCGCCGCACATCGCGCGCGTAGACTCATAAAATAAAACCAAGGCGCGCTCAAAGACGTCGACGAGAACGACGACGACGCGAGGTAAAGCTTGTAAACGTATCTCGAGTCTAGGGCTGAGGTGGTGGGACGGGCGCGCGGTGGTGTTTAGTGTTGGCCAAGATGCCTGCGTTTACCACCGTTCTGCGCGCGATATTCGACCCGAGCATGGAATTGCACGACTCAAAAACATCGCGAGAGCTCGTGCGCACGATCTATGGGCTAAAAGCGACGTTGTTCTTGCTGTTTTGGGGCATCACAAGTGGGCTGATCATCATCGTCAATGACAAAATCCTCAACGAAGTCAAGTTCCCGTACCCAATCATCGTATCCGCAACTGGGCCGCTCTTGTCGTGGTTTATTGCAGCCCTGTTAGTCATCACAGGCTCAGTGAAGCTTGAACGCGTGCTGACGTTGCGTGAATGGCTGCTTACGGTGTTTCCCATTGGTTTCTTCACTGCGGTGACGTTCGCGGCGGGCAACCAATTATACTTGTATCTGTCCGTGAGTTTCATACAGATGATGAAGTCGTTGAGTCCGTGTGTGGTATTTTGCATGCTCGTAGTCTGTGGATTAGACACGGCGACCAAAGAGAAAGTCATCGCGGTGGGAACGATGACGCTGGGTATGGCGGTGGCGTGCGCCACAGAGGAAACGTTCACCGTGTTTGGCTTGCTTTTGATGATCGTCGGTGAAGCGTCGGAGTCGGTTAGAATGGTATTGTTTCAGCACTTTATGGGGCCGAGGCGGTTCGGACTTCTTGAAGGGTTGTTTTATACGTGTCCGGCGAACTTTTTCTTTCTCGCCGTCGGCGTGGCGATTTTTGAGCAACGAGAAATCACGCTCAATGGAGACCTTGCCATCGTATGGGCAAATCCATGGCCGTTCGTTTGGGTATCCATACTAGGATTTTTAGTTATGACAAGCACGCTAGGAGTGATCAAGCAATGTGGTTCGTTGACGTTTAAAGCCGCTGGACAAGTGCGAAACGTCGCCATAATCATGTTTAGCGTCATTTTCCTCGGTGAGAAGACGACACTCGTGCAATTATTAGGTTACACCGTGAACGTTCTTGGCTTTATTTATTATCAATCGACAAAAATGAATGAGGATATTGAGAAAATCACCGGTGAAGGCGAAGGTAACGGTTCGGATGATGAGCGAGGCAAGCTGATAGACGCGGATTCGCCGAGGTCCAACGGTAGCACTGAGCGCATGTTCAAGCTGTAGGGATATGTACATTATAGTATACCAGCGTACACGTAGGATTGTTGTTAGCGTTTGCGATTGTAATTGTTTGAGATTTGATTCTTTTGAGCTCTAGTGTTTTCTTGCAAAATACAGTACTACGAACGTCGCGTTGGTGCGTGGAAATCCGGAATCCCTGCTAGAATGTTAATTGGAAATGTACAGGGCTCGTGTCTCTTTTACTTTCAGAGCACTTTTGTGTGTTTGTTTCTTTGTGATTGACGGAATTACTTCTTTCTTACATCTTGAAGCCATCAGGGATGACAACGCCGCCGAGGATGGTGACGATGCCTTCGGTGATGACGTAGCCGTAGTCGGAGCAATCCATATTTTGGATGCCGCGCGCGTTGGTGATGCTGACGTTTGCGCCAATAATAGCATCAGAATCGACGACGCAGTCACGTAGCGTGGTGTTCTCCCCAACGTCTGGCACTTTAGTGCCAGCTCTTTTGAGCATTTCATCGCGACCGACGAGGACGACGCGCTCGAGTGAAACGTTTTTGCCAAGAATCGTGCACGGACCGACGACAGAGTCGATGACTTTGGATTCGTCGTGGATCACGCATCCGTCAGAAACGATCGAGCCTTGGACTAAACTAGATCCATAAAACGTCGTCGGTGGCAGGAAGTTGGGCTTGGTGAACATGACGCGGTCGAACGAAAGCAGCGATGCGGCGGCGCCGTCGGTTGCCACGGAGATGTTCGCCTCGTAGCAGTCTCGCAACGAGCGAATCGGCTGCCAGTACGCCTCGTGTCTGAATGAAGACACCTTGTAGCCACGATCCAATGCGTATGGAATAACGTGCGACCCAAACTCGTGTCGAGTTGAGTCGACTTTGGAATTCACCAACAACTCTTCCAGTACAGAGTTGTTAAACGCGTACACGCCCATATTCACCTTGAATGAGCACGCGTTCAACTCTGCTTCGGTCGAGCACTCCATAAACTCTGCGAGCTTTTCGATGTCTGGTTTTTCAACGAACGAAAACACCTCTCCAGTATTTTCGTCGACATCCATGACGCCCAGCCGCGTGGCGCTCTCTGCGTCGGCGTCGGTGTGCATGCCGATGGTCACGTCGGCGCCGCTCGCCAAGTGTTGTTCCAAAAACTGGTTGAAATCCATCTTGTACAACTGTTCGGCGGCGAGAACGATGGTGACGCCATCCGCGGTATATGCGGAGCACTCTTGCAACGATCCGAGCTCGGCCAAGCATTCATCTTCCCACTCCACGTCGAACCGCTGCTTGGTCAACGAACCGGCGGTTAAGTGTCGCAGCACGCAATCCGCGCTCCCCACGCTCCACGTCTCCCCGTGTTCGCGAGATTGCGATGTAGGCAACACCTCAACAAAACCTTCGTAATTGTTCCCAAACATCTCCGCGGGAAACGCTCGACTGACGTGCGACACGAGCGAGTGCGAATTATACTGCGTCAACACGTACATTTGCCTCGCCCCCGAATTGATCAAGTTTGTCATTGGAAAATCAATCACTCTGTACGGCCCTCCGAGTCGCATCGCACTTCTCGCTCGATTCTTCGTCAAAGGATTCGTCTCATCCGCACCACCCGCGAGAACGACGCAGCGCACATCTCTCATCTTAATTCGTCTTCGCGCGCGTTCAGACGTCTGTCGCGCGCGCGTCGTCGAAGACGTCGAAGACGTCGAAGACGTCGTCGTCGTCTCTGCCCGTCCGCGCACCGCGCTCGCATCCACCGCCGACGCCCGCGCATCAAACCGCGCGTTCTGCGCCTTCACCCCATCCCTCCGGCTCTGCTGATTCTCCCTCCTCGTCCCCCGACTCGGACTCGGACTCCCCGCGCCACGCGTCGCGCTCGCCCGCGTCCGCGTCCGCGTCATCGTCGTCGTCATCCTCCGCGTCCTCGCGCGCCCTCGCGCGAGATCACCCGCACCCGCACACGCGCGCATCGAATGCATCGAAATCATCGTCGTCGTTCGCCACCGCGTGCGCGTCGTCAATCACGTCGCGTCCTGATCTGATGTCGACGGTTCGATGAATGAATGAATGAATGAATCCCGCGAAAATATCCAATTTTTGCGCGAATTTTTGGCGACTTCCGTCGATGGGTGGAATCCTATGAATCGATCCCACGCCGCGCGCACCGACCGATACCCTACGCACGCAACGCGCACACAAATCCAACACACACACACACACACACACACACACACACGCGCGAGATCGCGCGTCGCACACTCGCGACGACGACGACCCATCACCCATCGCCCATCATCATCATCGTCAATCCACGCGACACA
>Ga0181552_10000628_pt1 | contig 26967 bp, 22 predicted proteins | sample 011ome_18_FD_130583 | JGI IMG/M metagenome (GOLD analysis project Ga0181552, IMG submission 130583) | Coastal salt marsh microbial communities from the Groves Creek Marsh, Skidaway Island, Georgia - 011501BT metaG (megahit assembly) | ecosystem: Environmental > Aquatic > Marine > Intertidal...
AGGTGAGCCAATAGTTTCCCTCGGGACCTTGAACCACCCTGGGGTCTTCTACACCGCCGTTGTTTTCATAAACCAACATAGCGTCGTTATCAGGAAAGAATATAGGGGCAGGTTCTTTGATGAAATGGATGCCGTCTTCACTGGTGGCCAATCCAATTCTAGAAGTCATTTTTTGATCTTGAGCCCGATACAGAAGATGCACTTTTCCATCCTTGACTACGGCAGAAGGGTTGAGCACATTTCTCCCCTCAAAAGCCGTTTTCTCGCCACTAACGGGGTCTACAAAAACTAAACTTGGATCGGGTGAAAGAATAGGGTTTTCCGCGTCTTGTTTGACGAATGGCCCAATTTCCCATTTAGTTGTACTCAAGGTTTTCGTCTGGTTCTCTGATTTATTACAAGATGTGATGCTGACTAGAGCGCATAAAATGATCAGAGCAGAAAAATGGTTGTTCATGGTGTGATACTTTGTTTATCCAACCAAGTTAGGCTTAATTTTCAATTTTATATGATGGGTGCGCGGTGAATGAACACCCGAATTAAAATCGTTTGAATTACCTTAGGCATATGCAAGTAACGACGGTTGTATTATTTCGCTTACGGGGTAATTTCAACAGATTTTGGGGGTTTGGTCAGGTGCCATTGGCCTCGATGTACCTGAAGAATATCCCAGGGCTTCAATTTTTTAAATCTATGGGATCCGGTAGCGGTGCCGGTTTTGGTGCCTGGCCTGATTTTGGCCAATACGCCTGGTTGATGGTCTGGGAAAGCTCCGCCCATGCAGAGTCCTTTTTTAGAGATCATCCATACTTCCGTGATTATGCCCAAAGATGTTCCAGCACGCGTATACTTTATCTAAAAAACATAGCCTCCCATGGGCTTTGGTCCGGAATCAATCCGTTTGTGGTCTCAGAACATCCCTTGGAAAACACCAAAGTCGCCGTGTTGACCCGTGCGCGAATAAGCCTGAACAAGGTGTGGCACTTTTGGCGCCAGGTGGGGAAAACAGCTAAGGGGCTTTATGATTTTGACGAGCTCGAATACGCAGTTGGCATCGGCGAATTACCTCTGATTTACCAAGCAACCATCAGTGTTTGGGCCAGTATAGACAGCGTAAAGCGGTATGCCTATCAGCATGAAGCCCATAAAAAGGTGATTCAACTGGCGCGGAAAAACAACTGGTATAGCGAAGAACTGTTTGCCCGATTCTACCTTGAAAAAGAGGTGGTGTTGGGGGATCAACATGCCTAGGCGCATAAAATTTTTATGTAACGTTTGCTTCTCATATTAAATAATGTTACGTTTGCGTTACATTAATCTATAAATCTTATAAAATGAATCCAGGAATTATTATCCCAATTTTCGGAATGTTGATCGGTTTACTCATCCCCATGGCTGTGTTTATATGGAAGTACAAAGACGCTAAAGGAAAGCGGGAGGCGGTAGTTGAAATCGCTAAAAATTTGGATGACCCCACCAAGGTGGATGAGTTGCTCAATATTTTTGAGGAACGCAAAAAAGAACCTATTGATTACCGCAGAGGTGGTGTCATCACGATTTTCGTGGGTGCGGGACTATTTGCCTTAGGGTATTTTTTTCTAGGAGCTATTTTGAAAGGCGTTGGCGCTTTTGTTGCACTGATAGGTGTTGGGACTATGATTGCTGGATACCTCTATCCTAACACAGAAAAAGAGTTGACGGATGCCGTCGATAAATTCGAAAAGAAGTAAGTATGGGTAAAAACCATCAGAAGCTTCTCAATAATTTAGAAGTACTCAGAAAATCAGCGGGTTATACTCAGGAGGAACTCTCCATTAAAGCGGAGGTATCCAGGAAAAGCATCAACGCTATAGAAAATGGGGTGTATGTACCCTCTACTGTGTTGGCCTTGAAAATTTCAAAAACACTGAATTGTAGGGTGGAAGATATTTTTTGGCTTCCATAAATGTAGCGGTGTTTTTTTTCGATACCAGAAAGCTCATTATCTATGGCTGCTCTTGTATAGTATTCATAGATTAGTGAGTTAACCCAAAGGCCTAATGGTTATTGTCTTCTTCATATTATTCGACTAGCCGAATAGTGCCCTCCCAATCTGGATCTGCGCTTGCCATCCAACTATTGGTCTTTTTGTCTAAGGCCACTGCGTGAACTCTCCCGAAATAGGCTCTTTGATCAGTAAATTCGGGGGTTTTCCATAGTTGGTCCCCAGATCCTAGACGTGTGAAAATACCATCGTGGTTTTCTATCTGCCAGCGATTACCGTTTGGATAAACTCTGGGAAGAGCCAATGATTCATTTAAGGAGAATCCTTGATCTACATATCGGCTGATTACCTGGGCAACGGCGATGACAATTTTATTACCTCCAGCAGCTCCAAGTGCCAAGTGTATCTCGCCATCTTTTTCTACTAGGGTTGGGGAAATATGTGATTGGGCGCGATCTCCTGGTTTGTATTCTCCGAGATATCCGCCTAATGTTACCGCATACAAAAATCCTAGTCCAGGAGTAACGACCCTAGAACCTAGATTAGGCCCTAGAGTCTGGGTGAGCGACACTACGTTGCCCCATTTATCGGCGGTAGTTAGATGGGTTGTATGACCTTGTGTGGCTGAGGATTCGCCTGTCGTATTTTCCGGTAATTCATTCAGTGCAAGTTTTTTGCCTTTTTGCGCCCACATTGCCGCTTTTTCTCTGGATAGTATGGACGCTAGTGAATCAGGGATTTGTTGAAAGGGTCGGTGTTGGTAGCCAATTTCAGAAGCGTGGCCTAATTGATTAGTCCATTCTGTGTTATTTGTGGGTGGTGCAAAATGGTCGGCGATCTGGAGTATTTGAAGGGTTATCGCGCCATAGGAGGGAAGGTAAAGACTTTTGATTGTATGGCCCCTAAAAGTCCCCTCTAATACTTTTAAATCCAAAGCTTTATAGTTTCTTAGGTCTTGATAGCTGAGTATATGATTGTTTTTTTTCATGTCCCTAGCTATGGTCCGTGCAATTCTTCCCGTGTAGAACCCATCTGCCCCCTGCCGGGCAATTACTTCTAGAGTTCGGGCTAAATCTTTTTGTACAACCAGTGAGCCTGCAGTAAATGTTTCGACATCTGAGGTTAAAAAGTAGTGTTTTGTGCCTGGATATTTTTCTATTGAACTTTTGGCAGCTGCTTGTCTTGCAGCCTCGCCAGGTAAGATTAGATAGCCATTTTTTGCGTAGTTGATCGCTGGCTCTAATAGTGTTTTCCAAGGCAACACTCCTTTTCCGGAGTGGAGCATTTCAAGACCTCTTACAACACCAGGTATCCCGATGGTTTCATAACCTTCCGAATGTTTTTCTTTGGTGCTTTTATAATTTGATGGCACCTCAGTAGAGGCGTCAATACCCCGAGTTAAACCCTCAGAGGTTTGGTAAATAGCTTGAAGTCTACCGCCCAATCCGCTCATGCTGGGTTCGACTACAGCCAAGGCAAATGCCGTAGCTACAGCAGCATCATATGCATTTCCTCCTTGTTGGTACATAAGTGCACCTGCGTCTGCTGCCAATGGATGTGCGGCTGAAACAGCATTGTTAGCATATTTTTGCCCAAAACCCTGGAGGGCAATGAGTAAAAAAAGTAGCATTAACGTGTAGTTTTTCATAATGCAAGAAGTTTATAAAGTGACAAAAAGTTGCTGAATCCAGTAAATGGTCCATAAGCCCCAAAGTGTTCCGGTGGCCATACTGAGTATGGAGAGCAATACAGCATGAGGCATTAATTTTTGATCATAAGCGGCGGTTACTGCCGGGGCGGTGGATATACCGCCAAGATTGGCCATGCTGGTAATAGCCAACCAGGCACTAGGTACTCTAAAGATATAGGTGTGTAGACCGATCCATAATGCGTGAAATACAAACCAAACTAGTACTACGGAGATTAGAGATATAGGAATGTTCCATTGAGAAAAATCTAGTTTAAACCCTAAAAAGACCATAACTAGAATGATCAACCAACCGGCCCATCGGAGACTGTTGGCCGTGTTCCATTTGGGTGCTAACACGCTGATAATCACCCCTAAAACACTGGTGCACAGGATCATGGTCAAAAAGGACCAAGGAAGCCAATACGACATGATTGAATATCCTATGATGACTAAGAGTTCAGTAGACCACCAGCCTCCTTTTTTTTCTTCGGCGTTTAATTCAGTGTTTTTTTCTTTTTGTATGCCCCATTTGTTATCAATGTGATCCGACTTTTTGATCCATTGAAACATAAGGATTGTCCATAAATTGACCGCTATATTATCGATCAACAATACAGATAGAAAAAGCGGATCTGGGGTGTCAATAATTTCTTTTAATACAACCTGTGAGGTAGAACCCCCGATCCAACTGCCCACGATAGGCACCAATCCCTTCCACAAATCAGTACTCTGCCAATCAAGGTAAACCTCCAAAAAGAATAACTTGGCGACTCCTAAAATTAAAATAGGCAATGAAGCAATGATGAACGAGCCTGATAAAAACAACATTATTGGTTTGGGCCAAACACTCTTGAGTGAGCGAATATTTAGTCCAGCCATGACGCTGAAAACTGCCGCTGGAATCAAAAATGATTTACTGAACCAACTCAGTGAGGGTATTATTGATTCAATGGGAATAATAAGACGTCCAAAGGCAGGGATCAAATAGGCAAAAAGTATAGGAGGCAACCAATCTGTAAACTTAACCAACCATCGGTTTTGAGTTTTTTGAAGGTGATTTACTAACCATAAAGTGCTCATAATAAGCGCTAAAGCTGAAACCCATACCTGTATTTGATTGTTAATTCCCAAGCCCAATAACTTGTTCTATGAAGTGGTTAAATTAAAGATAGCTCTTTAATTGTTACGTTTACAACAAAATAGTTTGTTAGCTCATGACTATAATTAATAAGTGTGTCAACTCAACACCCTTTTTGTCTATTAAATAGAGCAGCAGATTAATTACAGGTGGCAGTGATGTATTGGTTTTTCAATTTAAATGATTTGCTGTGTAATACACTGTTCAAGTTACTTGTATCGCCATAGTTTTTGATATTAAACAAACAAGAGAAATTCAACTGATCGCCCTCCTCAATTTTGTGGAAATCAGCTTTTGGATAAGGCGCTAGTGTACAATTAATCGGTTTGCGTGAAGTTTGACCAAAGGCAATTTTTTCTAATTCCTTTTTAACAGTAGGTTCTTTCAGATCAATTTTTTCAAATTGATCTGATTCGTAGTTAATATCCCTTGTGATGATGGAAGATTTTTTTTGTACTCCTGCCTCTTCAAAATTAAACTCATGTCTAATTACAGAGGAAGAAGTCGCTAATTTGACAAAGTTTTTATCGGTCAAAAAATCTTTATTGTACTTGGGTAGTTTTTGATTTTTACTATCAGATACAAGAAACTCATCAATCACTCTTTTTTCTAAATCATACCATATTTCCATAGTCTCTAATTCATATCCCTCCATGATTGTTCCCTGAGTATTGGCTGACTTGGTATATAAAACAGCCTTGCTAATTCGAATATGAAATCCATTTTTTTCTCGAAACAAAGGGATTTGAACAGTATCGTTTAAAACCCACTCGCCTTGATACTTGTAGCTAGGAAAATTACAGTCAGAGGGGAGGTCTTGGAGTTTGGTGTAAAAATTCCTCACCTCGTCCTCTTTGAATAGGTTTTTAAACGAATCCTTCATGGAAGGAATTTTTTGTTCAGGATCATTTTTTTGAAAGGCTAACAACAAAATGAGACAGGTGATTATTATGCTGCTGAGTAAAATGGTGCCCTTTAAAATTTTTCTAAAATTTTTGAGCTTTACTAACTGATGAGCCGAATTAACAGCTCTTTCAAGTTCACCATGTGAGGCTGTGTTGTGGATCAGTCTGGAAAACTGAGAATTACTGTAGTTAAGCTCAGAGGCGATCGTTGCATTTGTCGCTTTTTTAAACTGAAAATTTTCAAACCCCCCATATATTCTAGAGAGTTCTGAAACAAACGTCTGGTAAAGTTGGTTGCTTTCTTCGTTGGTCATTTTCCTTATAATTCACCCTAATTTAGGTTATTTTTCTGATATGTTACTATTCTTAAATTTCGTTAAAATTTGCTAAAAATCGATAAATCGACAAATATCAACCCGATTTATTTAAATTAACGTAAAATCTAACCAAGCATTATGAGAAAACTAATTTTACACTTTTTATTACTTTTTTCTGTGGTAGCATTTGCCCAGAAAAGTATCAAAGGTAAGGTCACTGATGAATCAGGTATTCCACTACCAGGAGCTTCTGTACTTATCGAGGGAACCACTACGGGAACCACCACTGATTTTGACGGGGTCTTTACACTGGATGTGCGTCAGGGTCAAACAATAGTTGTTAGTTATATAGGGTACCGAAAAATGTCTCGACAAGTAGACAGCCAAGACACCTATGATTTTACATTAACCACGGACAATGCCCTGGATGAAGTAGTTGTTTCTGCCCTTGGCTTTAAAGAGAACAGAGATAAAATAGCTTCAACCTACTCTAAAATGCAAGCCAATGATGTGGTACGTTCCGGAGAGCCTACCTTAATCAACGGATTGGCAGGTAAAGCATCGGGGATTACTATTTCAGCTACTAGTGCTGATCCTGGTGCAGGTTCCAACATTCAGATACGGGGAGCGAGCTCAATTATTGGTCAAACGCAACCATTGATCATCATTGACGGGGTGCCCACAAATAACGATAATTTTGAAGGCTTTGGATCAGGAGCAGATGGAGGGATTTCACAACAATCCAGATTAAATGACATCAACCCGAACGACATTGAGTCTATCCAAATATTCAAAGGAGCATCCGCAGGAGCCATATATGGTTCTAAGGCTTTGGGTGGGGTTATTGTAATAACCACCAAACGTGGAGTAGAAGGAAAAATGAGGGCGTCATATAATACCTCCATCTCTTATGATTTAATCAATGTACGTCACCCCATGCAGAAAAGCTACGGACAAGGAGCCAATGGAATGTATAGTCCAACAGCAACAAACTCCTGGGGAGACTTGATAGAGGCTCGTAGTGGAGAAGCTGATGCCGTTAATACTTCTGGGGAATATTTTCTAGCCAACACAGGAGTTGCGTATTACCCGATTACTAAGAAAAACAGTATGGAGGTTTATGTGGATAGAAACTTTGATTTGGTCTTTACTACAGGGTCAACACAAACACACCAATTTAACCTCTCTGGTGGGAATAATAAGGGGACATACTATATGAGTATGAATAAAGTGAACCAAAATGGAATTATGCGTAATTCGAATTACAATAAATCCTCATTCACGTTAGCTACCACCTATAATTTTGCAGACTGGTTAAAAAATAATTCTAAGGTGATTTATTCAACCAATTACTCTAATAGAATTCAACAAGGATCAAACACAGCAGGAATTTACCTAGGTCTTTTGAGAACACCACCTGATTTTGACATCAGCGGGTACAAGGGTACGTACTTTGATAAAAATGGAAACCCGATTGAGGATAGACATAGAAGTTACAGACGTTATTTAGGGAACTCAAGTTCAGCTACCTACAATAACCCACTTTGGACTCTATATGAACAAACTAGTGATACGGACGTAAATCGCGTAGTAGCTTCAACAGAATTTACAGCCACTTTGAAGCCGTGGTGGAATGCGGTATTACGCTCTGGTCTGGATCAATACACGGATGATCGCGTTTATTTTTTCCCGATGTTTTCTTCTGATGGAGCCACTAATGGAAGGTATCAAAACGAAACGTTTAATGTAACCGAGGTAAATACTGAACTTATTTCTTCTATGCAGTTTTCATGGGATAATCTGGACATGAATTTGATTTCTGGTTTTGCGATGAATGATTCACAACGCAAACAAACGTATTTAGAAGCTGTTGACTTCTTATACAATGCACGTCTTCAAAACCCCGCAGTTGCAGCCACTAAGAACTATGAAGAAAGAAATAGATTGTTTAGAACAGTACGCGGATATGTTCAGTCTCAATTCCAGTACAAGGATTATTTAAATATGAATTTAGGAGCTACCTACGAAGATGCTTCTTCAAGCTCTAAGAGTTTTATTTATCCTAGTGCTGAATTAGGATTTAACTGGGGTGGTTTGGTTAAAGAGGACATGACCAAGGGGCTTTCTTTTGGTAAATTGAGACTGGCCTACGGAGAAGTTGGACTTCCTCCTGGAGCACATTTATTTAGCACTACCTATGAAAACGCTTCTTATTCAAGCTACTCTGATTTAATTTCTCTAGATGCTTTTGGGGGTGGTTTCCGCGTCAATGACGATAAGGGAAATCCAAACTTAGAGTTTGAGAAAAAGAGAGAGCTAGAGTTAGGGCTAGATCTAAGATTCTTTAGAAATAGACTTTCTCTGTCTGGAACAATATACCGCAACGAAACTAGAGATGCATTGCTTTACTTGGACCTAAATCCATCGGAAGGGTACAACAGCATTTATCAGAATGCAGGGCGCATTGAGAATAAAGGTTGGGAAACTGAATTTGAATATGCTTTAATTAAAGGAGATGACTTTAATCTAAGTGTGTTCGGAAATGTATTTGCCAACAGAAACAAGGTGCTTGATTTAAGTGGTGTAGCCTCGGTTAACTTAACTAGCGGGTCTTCAGTAAAGTCAAGTGCCGTTGTAGGACAACCGCTTGGAATTTTATTGGGCTCCGCAGCGCTTAGAGATGCCAATGGCAACCTAGAACTAGACAAAAATGGCTTTCCACAACTTGATCCTACTGGAGACAAAGTAATAGGTGATCCAAACCCAGATTGGAGAGGTTCATTTGGAGTTCGAGCCAATTATAAAGGGTTAAAATTAAATGCCCTGTTTGATACTAGTCAAGGAAATGACCTAGCGGAGAGAACCAGGTATGTATTGTATGGATTTGGTACACACGCAGATGTGGGCAATACCGTAACTGTTCCCTCAGATATAGTAAACTATGCAGGCACAACGATTGCAGCTGGTTCTACTGTACGAGGTAATATCCAAAACTTTGGAGGTGGTGATGTGCTGTTGGATGAAAAATGGTACACTACGCTTGGAGGCGGATTTGGCGGGTCGGTGATCAGTGAATTTGCTGTGGCAGATGCCAGCTACGTACGCTTTAGAGAATTGACTTTAGGCTATGAATTGAAAAGCGCCCTTGTCGAGAAGCTTAAGTTGAGCTCAGTGGATATCAACTTAACCGGAAGAAACCTTGCGTTATTTACCAATATACGAGGTATTGATCCCGATGTAAATCAATTTGGCAATGGAAACGGTAAAGGTCTTGACTACTTTACCAATCCAGCTTCAAAATCATTCTTGTTCGGAATTACCATTAATTACTAAATCAAACAGCCATGAAAAATATATTATCTCGTGTATTAGTCCTCGGAATAATCTTAATAAGTTCAGGTTGTGAATCTTATTTGGATGTTAACGAAAATCCGAATCAATCCACATCTGTCCCCAATGAATTAATCATCAAAGGAATGCAGCTTGCGGACGTGCAGTTGCAACTCGGTCATACAATGAGGATCTCCCAATTATGGACTGGACAATTGAAAGGTTTGGGCAATCTTTACAAGAACCTATATGTCTATAATATTGCTCCAGAGGAAACCAATGGCGACTGGTCATTTGTTTACCACGGAATTGTGACTCAAAACAGAATTATTCAAGCTGATTCTGAGGATAATCTAATCAAAGGGATTGGGAATATTATTGAAGCTCATGCCATAGGTACAATGGCCGCCTTATTCGGGGATATCCCATACAGTAAATACGGCACACCAGATCCTGAATTTGATAGCCAAACAGAAGTGTTTAACCAAGTACAAGCATTATTAGACGCAGCTATTGTCCAATTATCTTCAGTGACAGCTACACGCGTTCTGTCCCAAGACTTATTAGTTGGTAAAAACGCTGCAGCTTGGACTCAAGTCGCGCATACCCTAAAAGCAAGATTTTATCTGATGACCAAGAATTATCAAGCAGCGTATACGGAGGCATTAGATGGTGTTTCCACAGATGTAAACAACATGAGCTATGCCAAAGGGTTTTCAGGTTATGGTTCTACTCTGGAAAATAGTAATCTGTATTACATTGTATTAGATGGTTCTAGGGGTGGGGATTTTTCCTCAGCTGATACTTTTGTGCAAGGGTTGCTAGATCCTGCAGGTACTTCTAGTAGAAATCATGCAAAAACAGACGAATCCAGGAGAAGGGATTATTTAAAAGTGTCCATAGATGAACGTGCTAGTACCAGAATCACGGGTCAGAATGTAAAAATGCCCATGGTATCCAACGTAGAAAACTTACTCATTCTGGCCGAGAGTTCTGCCAGACTAGGACAGTTTAACACGGCACTTGGGCATCTTAATGGATTGCGTACTTACTTGAACTCAGGAAAAGGCTTTATTGGAAGCGCCTCGTTAACGGCTAAATACAGTGCCTTTGTGGCTGCTGATTTTGAAACAGGGGGTATTGAGAATGCCTCAGGTATATCGGCTGACAAGGCGCTGCTCAGAGAAATCTTGGAAGAGCGCTATGTAAGTCTATTTGGCACACACTTACCCTTCTTTGATTTTGCAAGAGTGAGTAAAACTGATCCAGATATAGCACTAGCGATTAGTCCAACCTCGGGCGGGCAACATGCACAGCGTTTTCCCATTGCTCAAAATGAAATCAATGGAAATGCAAATGCTCCTTCACCAATACCATCGATATTCGATCCTACACCAGTGAACAAGTAGGCGATTTTTTAATTATTTAGTTTAGTTTTAGAACCCGGTTGCTGAGACCGGGTTTTTTTATAATTATCGCCTTAGTTTACTGCTCATTTATTGATTTATAAGGGCAAACTTAATTTTTTGTCCTTGAGCACATTGACTCAATAAATCCTTTGAATAATCGGTTAATTGAAATATTCTTGGATAGCCGCCTGTAACTTGTCCATCGTTCATCAAAATAATTAATTGACCGGACGGGGTAAGTTGTACGGTTCCTGGCAGGGCACTTGAGGTATGTATAGGTGTGATCTGGTTGGCCACTGTTTCTTGAAGCATGTATCCCATTCTATCGTTTCGACCGATGGTCATTTCCAAGTTTAGGGTTTTCATTTCAGAATAACTAAGCCTACTGTATTCTGGCCCTACATAAACCTGCAGTTCAACAGTACATTCCGTGGTTAGGTCATGTTGACACATTGGGTTTTCGAGGAAAGAGGTGCTTTCACCACTAATAGTTAAAGCGTCATTTAATGGAGTGACTGTTTCAATAAAATCTCCTTTTTTGATTATAAAATCAGAAGTAATAGATGGGTAATAACTTCTACTTCCAAGAACCTGTTTAGTATTTATTCCACCCAGAACTCCCAAGTATGTGCGCACACCAGATCGCCTTTGTCCAAACTGCAACACATCATTTTCTTCTACAAGAATTAGTTGATTCATCGGTATTTTTTGACCGTTGATAGAGGCTGTATAATCACCCCCTGTTAATGATATGGCTGTAGGGATAAGAAATTTAAACTCAGCTCCACCAAAAGTAATTTCTAGAACTGCATCATTGTCGTTATTACCTAATATAGCATTGGCCAAACGGAATGATATTCCATCTATAGCTCCGCTGGGTGGAATCCCTAAATGCGCATGACCCAAACGTCCTTTGTCTTGAACAGTGCTGTAAATTCCCGGTTTGATTACTTCTATCATCTGGAAAAATCAATGATTCTTATGCATATTATTGCCATTTATATGGCCCAATAGTTCAAGGTACTCCTGTCCTTCAATTGCCCGAAATTTTATAGTATCTCCTGGCATGGCGATACATGGTTCAGGTAGATGGGGGTCAAATAAAGCCACGGGACAATGTCCAATTATATGCCAACCTCCTGGCGCTGCCAATGGATAAATTCCGGTTTGAGCACCACCGATAGCCACACTACCTGAGTTTACCATGGCTGATGGTTTATCCTTACGCGGTTGAACCAATTTTTTGTCTAGCCCACCTAAGTACATAAATCCAGGTTGGAATCCATAAAAAAAGAGTGTGTATTCCGGTTTTGTGTGAAGATGGATCATCTCTTGGAGGGAGATCTTTTTGTTGGATAAATAAGTTTCTAGATCCGGTGCTACTTCAGGATTATAGTATACAGGGAGTTCAACTACTTTTTTTGGTGTTAATGCTGTAGGGTTATTTTTAATGTGAGTGTACTTGTCTTGAACCCATTGAATCCAGGGATTGAAATCTTTTTGTGCCACTGAAAAAACAATGGTCAAACTGTGATAAGCCACAATGTAATCAGTAATGATCTCATGGGACAATGCCGCCCTTAGTTGCCAAATTTCTTCGATGATTTCCACTTCAATTTGGCTAGGCCATTCAATTAATAGGGCTCGATCACCCATCGGGAAGTAGGTTAATGTATAAGACATGCTCATCGCGATTGATTTACAGCTGAAACGGCTTTTGCAATTTCTAGTGTATTTGGATGGTCTGAATGAATGCAGCAGGTCATCGATTGAATAGCTAGCAGGCTACCCTCTATACTTTGTACTTTTCCTTCCCTTAAATTTAGAAATTGTTGTTGAGCTATTTTAGGGTCATGGATGATTGAATTATTCTCCTGTCGCGGAACTAAAGTCAGGTCTGATCGATATCTGCGGTCGATAAAACTTTCAGGCCAAATGAGCCTGTTTGGTGTTATCAAGCTATTTAAAAGCAATGAGTTAACTGAGGTAATTAGTATGGTTTCAGGGCATACTTCATCGATTACCTCCAAAAAAACCTGAGCAATTTCAGGCTTATTGGCCACGTCATGGTACAGTGCCCCATGCGGTTTCACATGAGCTATTCTGGCATCGCATAATTCTGCAGCTTCCAAAAACAGTTCCAACTGATGTTGAATGCTTTGCTTTAAATTCTTAACATCCATGTTCATGGAGATTCGCCCAAAGTTCCCTCGATCTGGATAGGACGGGTGGGCGCCAATATCCACTCCGTGTTCTTGCGCCATTTTGATTGTTGTTACGATCAATTCCTTTGAACCAGCATGTGCCCCACAGGCGATGTTGCACCGGTTTATATACGGCATGATCAGTCTGTCTTGGGCTGTTCCCTCTCCCAAATCACAATTGATATCCATTTAATTGAAAATTTGTACTACTCCGTCAATACCTTTAAAGCCTACTAAAATGGACAAAATCAGGACGATTACCCCCAAAATATTTTGCCAAGTTGTATTGACATGACTATTCATGACTGTTTGTTGATTGATCATCCACAAGACTAATCCAGCTATGATAAAAATCAGCATTCCATTGGCCACCTGCGCCATTTGTATCAACGCTATAGGTTTAATCCCTGCAGCAGCTAAAATAACACCCACCAGAAGCACTGACCCCCAAATAATTCGAAACCTTTTGCTGTTAGATGCTGTCGACCATCCAAGACACTCACAGGCGACATAGGCCGCAGCAAGGGGTGCAGTTATCGCCGAAGTCATACCAGCAGAAAATAATCCCACGCCTAAAAGCAGTTTGGCCATGGAACCATATAATGGGCTTAATGCTTGTGCTAAATCAACAGCTGAGGTTATTTTTTCAATACCTGAACCGGCTGCGCAGATCACTATACACATGGAAACAACCCCGCCCAGTCCAATAGTCCAATAGGTGTCTCTCTTTACTTTTGGAAGAAATTCAATTCCTTGCCATTTTTTATGAATTAGTGAAGCGTGAAGAAAAATGTTATACGGTACAATGGTAGTACCGACAAGTCCGATAATGGTCCAAAGGCTGTCCTTTGGTATTGAGGGCAAAAAAATTCCACTGAGCAGTTCTGGTAATTTAGGCCTGATTAATAGGGCAGTTACCACAAATGAAAAACTCATAAATAAAACCATGATCGTTAAAATTTGGGGAAGTAGTTTGTCGTTTTTTTGCGATAAAACAAAAAAAGCAATGCCACCCAACAATAACGCCACTAAATTAATTTTCACATCGAAGAAGTTATAGCTTAGTGGACCTATAATAGCCTCGAGTCCCAAAACTCCTCCGCCAATATTCCCTGCTTGGTAAGCCGTGTTTCCCAGAACTATAGCCAGAATTATGAGTATGATCACCGGTGTTTTCCATATGGATTTTTTTAATCTGTACCTTAGCAATTGCGCCAAACCACTTTCGGTAATTAAACCTATCCGAGCTGCCATTTGTTGAAGCACGATGGTAGCTAAAGTGGATAATAGAACAGCCCAGAGAAGTGAATAGCCAAAATTAACCCCTGCTATTGAGCATAGTGTTACCGTTCCAGGACCAATAAAGGCTGCGGCGATAATAATGCCAGGGCCAAGATTTTTAAATAAACGAAATGCCATAAAATTTAAGATTGAGCAAGTGCTTTTACTGCATCAATTAAATGATCCAGTTCTGTTGTAGTGGTAAATATATTTGGAGTAATTCTACATCCTTTTATATTGGCGTAGTCGATCGCTACTGTAAAGATATTATGTTCATCCAGAAGGCGTTGCGCCATAACCGATGGCGACATATTTTTCAATCCAACATTGCCAATGGCACATGCTCTCTGAGATTCCATTGGGGTGTTTAGGACCACATTAGGTGTCTCTTTAAGGCCTTCCATCCAATATAGCCGTAAATACCTCAGTCGCTCTTCTTTGCGTTTAACTCCGATCAAATTTAAATAGTTAATAGCGTCTTTTATGGCTAGTGTAATATATGCAGGGTGGGTTCCAAGATGATTTAGCCGGATAATATTGGATCGGTCTGGCTCAAAATCGGCAAATATGGGCCATAGTTTAGAAACATGTTTAGGATTCATATAGAGTAATCCATTACCTAATGGAGCTGCCAACCATTTGTGTAAGCTAGAACCATAGTAATCACATCCTAATTCTACGATATTAAAGTCAAAATGACCGATACAATGAGCTCCATCCACCAAAACTTCAACACCGTACGAATGTGCCATAGCGCAAATTTTCTTAATTGGAAGAATTTGCCCTGTGGTGTTGATCATATGGCATACCATAATCATTTTGGTGTGGGGCTTAATTTTAGATTCATAAAGACGGACAATTTCTTCATCGTCCTTTGGATGATTTGGCACAGAAACTATATCTTGATAAAGACCGTGACGCTGAACCACTTGTTCGAACATTGCCTGCATCGCCCCGTAATCTTGTTGGGCATAAATCACATGGTCCCCTTTTTGCCAAGGATAACCTGAAATCACTATATCTAATGATTCTGTAGTATTACGAGTGATGATCATAGAACGCACATCCACTTGTAAAAACTCAGCCAATTCTTTAGCTATCTTTTTTCGGTCTTCCTCCAACTCAGTGCGCATATAATGTGACCCACGAGTATTGACATAAGCCATGTGATTTTTTAGCTTTTCAAGGGTAGGACTGGGGATGATATTGTAGTATCCACTTTCCAAATTGATAAAGTCCGATGTTAAAGCGTAGTGACTTCTGATTTCCTGCCAGTAATCTATATTAGTTGGGGTGCTAAGCTCCATAACCTCAAAGGATAAATGGTCCATTTTTGGGTATACAAAGGGCAACACACCTAGTATGGGCGCTTTTTTGAGAAAACTGCGTTTGTCCATGAGTTAAATAGTGGTCGTATCTATTCTAAAGATAGACAAGATTCTATTCCAATGATTTTAAGAATTTAAGTACACCTGAAAAATAAACTTCTTGGTCGTCATACATAGCCATATGGCTTCCTTGTGGACAATAAAGGTATTCTCCATTTTGTACTAATCTGCTCATTTCTTCCATCGCCCTGGGATCCATAGTATCGTATTCAGCGCCTATGGTTAAGGTTGGAATAGTGATGTTTTTCAGATCCTCAGTTCTATCCCATTCCTTTAATACAGCATCTCCCACAACGCCAAACTCACTAGGCCCTTGCATTTTTAAGTAAAGTGGATAATTCAGATTGGCAAATGCCCTGACCACCGGATTTGGCCAATCACTTGGATTCATGCGCAGTACATGTTCGGGATAATAGAAGGTTTCAATAAGTTTAAGGTATTCCGGATTAGTATAATCCTCACTTTTTTCATAAGCCTCTATTTTTTCCAGAACATCAGTCGGCAGTTGAGGTCCCAAAACTTCTTTAGCGTATTTCACATACTCTGGTATCGAACTGACCATGTTAGAAACGATGAGAGCTTTCATGTTTTGTTGGTATTTTAAGGCGTATTCAATCCCTAAAATACCTCCCCAAGAATGGCCGAGCAGGACAAAGTTATTGGCGTCTAAATTTAACGCCTTTCTAACCTGTTCGACCTCCTCAACAAAACTGTCTATGTTCCAAAGTCGCTCATCGTTGGGATTGTCACTTTTTCCAGATCCCAATTGATCATAGTAGTAGTACTCTACATTTCCTTGTGGAAAGAATGAGTCAGCAGCTTCAAAATATTCACTAGTAGCGCCGGGGCCCCCATGCAGCAATAAGACTTTTATTGTGGGATTATTTCCTACGCGTTTTGTCCAAACATTAAAGGTTCCATAGGCCGTCTCAATGGGAATTACTTTTGTCCCTCCTGAAAATTTTGAAGGGGAATCAGCATAATCTAGATAGCTGGAGTAATCAGGAGTTTCTTGGCTTTTACAAGCCAATAAGATCAATAATATCTGGAGGATAAGGATTTTTGATTTCATGATATAGATTTTATATTGATAAGGTGAAAAGTGTATTTTATGCAAGTCAAATTTTCGTGTAATTTGACACAACCATTTGTAAAAAATAACAAATCTCTCAATAAACACAAAGTGTTTAGTGTTTTAAATAACTGATTTTCAAATTATTTGGTTGCTAATACATCTCCAAAAGCTATTTTTATTTTCAAAATCTAAACTCTTTGAATTTGAATCAACACTTATTTAAGATACTCTTTTTTGTGCTCCCGATGTTGACTAACGCTCAGTCAATTATAACAAACCATAACGCTCAGCAATTTATTACTGTTCTGGGTGTTGCGCAGGATGGAGGGTATCCCCAAGCAGGATGCACAGAAGATTTTTGTATGCGTCATTGGCGGGGAGAGGAAAAAAAGCGCCATGTTGTAAGCCTGGGGCTCACCGATCATCAAAGCAAACAAAATTGGATGTTTGAGGCGACCCCAGATTTTACCTACCAACTTCAAAAGCTCCAAGAAACAACGGGATTGACTAATCTTTCAGGGATTTTTTTAACACACGCACACATGGGGCATTATGCTGGTTTATTAAACCTGGGCAGAGAAGCACAAGGCGCCTCAGGAGTTGTTGTGTATGTCCTTCCAAAAATGAAACAATTCTTAGAAAATAATGCTCCGTGGAATCAGCTAGTTGCCCTAGGAAATATAAAGTTGGTGTTGATCGAACCTGACAAACCAATTCGACTCAGCACTAGTATTCAGGTAACTCCAATGCTCGTCCCTCATAGAGACGAGTTTTCTGAGACGGTGGGATTTATCATACAATCTAACGAACGAAGCGTCTTATTTATTCCTGATATCGACAAATGGCCATTGTGGGAACGAGATATTATTTCCGAGGTAGGCCGAACAGATTTCGCGATAATCGACGCTACTTTTTATGGATCCAATGAACTCCCTAACCGGAATATGAGTGAGGTCCCTCACCCATTTGTTTCTGAAACTGTTGAGTTATTTCGGTCATCCACAACTCTGTTACGCAACAAAATCATGTTCATTCATATGAACCACACAAATCCTATCTTGTTTAACGGTCCTGAGAAAAATGAGCTGATCAAATTGGGTTTCAATGTAGCTGAAGAAGGGGAGATCATATCATTGAATAAACATCCGTTTAATAAATCATAAGTGGGCTATTGGCCGACTTAAGCAGTTCTTCTAGGGTATCTGATACTTTCAGTCAATTGTTGAATATGTACAGGTGGTGGGGTGGTCAATCTTGACACAACTAGGGCCACAACAATATTTACCAACATACCGACGGTTCCAAATCCTTCAGGTGAAATGTCCCACCACCAATCTGTTGAGGGGGGTATTGTTTGGGTGAACCACCCCAACTTGAAGTAAATCATATAAAAAAGCATGAGCGAGATTCCAGTAACCATACCTGCTATGGCCCCTTGTTTATTCATACGTTTATCAAAAATCCCCAATACAATAGCAGGAAAGAAAGACGAAGCGGCTAGACCAAAAGCGAGCGCAACAGTTGCCGCAACAAATCCTGGGGGGTTTACTCCAAAATATCCAGCAACTAAAACTGCCACCCCTGCGGCAAAACGGGCCAAAAACAATTCTTTTTTCTCGCTGATTTTTGAGTTTAATTGCTTTTTAATTAAATCGTGAGCAATACTAGTGCTGATTACTAGGAGTAAACCCGCTGCTGTCGATAATGCGGCTGCCAATCCCCCGGCTGCCACCAATGCGATTACCCAATTGGGAAGTTGAGCTATTTCTGGATTGGCGAGAACAATGATGTCATTGTCAATGGTTAATTCGTTTAGGTCTGGTTGCGCCAGGTATTGAATGACCCCATCAGAATTTTTGTCTTCAAACTTGATTAACCCTGTTTTTTCCCAATTACTAAACCATTCAGGTACTTGGGTGTAGGGAATATTGGAAGTTGCACGAATCAAGTTTGTCCTGGCAAATGCTGAAATGGCAGGAGCAGTAGTATAAAGTATGGCAATAAAAATGAGTGCCCAGCCAGCTGAAATCCGCGCATCTTTAACTTTAGGCACAGTAAAAAATCGAACAATTACATGAGGTAATCCAGCTGTTCCAGCCATTAAAGCAAATGTAATGGCAAAAACATCCATCATCCCTTTAGATCCAGTTGTATATTCATGGAACCCCAACTCTTGATTTAATCCGTCTAGTTTGTCAAGTAAAAAAGTACCATCAGATAGTTTTCCGCCAAAACCAAGTTGAGGGATAGGATTCCCGGTAAGCTGTATGGAAATAAATATAGCCGGCACCATAAACGCAAATATAAGTACGCAGTATTGAGCAATTTGGGTGTAGGTAATTCCTTTCATTCCCCCGAGAACGGCATAAAAGAAAACCAAACCCATACCTATGTATACACCAGTTTCAATAGGAACTTCTAAAAATCGTGCGAAAACTATACCAACTCCCCGCATTTGCCCAGCTACATAGGTAAGAGAGATCAGTAGTGCACAGATGATTCCGACCGTTCGAGCTACATTGGAATAATAACGGTCTCCAATAAAATCAGGTACAGTGAATTTTCCAAATTTCCTTAAGTAGGGTGCTAGTAGAAGAGCTAGAAGAACGTATCCGCCGGTCCAACCCATCAAATAGATCCCACCGTCATAACCCATAAATGAAATCAAGCCAGCCATGGATAAAAAAGAGGCGGCAGACATCCAATCAGCTGCTGTAGCCATACCGTTTAAGACGGGGTTGACTTCACCTCCAGCGACATAAAAGTCTGATGTTGAGGATGCTCTTGTCCAAATGGCGATACCTATGTATAACGAAAATGATAAACCAACCAGTAAAAAAGTCCAAGATTGTACATCCATAAGCGCTTAATTTTCGTCAACGTTAAATTTTTTGTCTAACCTATTCATGAGCCAGACATAGACAAAAATCAATACTACAAAAACATAGATGGACCCTTGTTGTGCAAACCAGAACCCGAGTTTAAATCCACCCAAACGCACTTTGTTTAATTCATCAACCAATAAAATACCAGCCCCAAAAGAGACAGAAAACCAAATGGACAATAAAATCAAAAGATATTTTAGGTTGTAGCTCCAGTATTTTTTCATCCAATATATATTTCGCTCACTTAATATTACAAAAATTTAAGTTAAGTTCACTCATTTTGAGGCAGTTCGCTATGCCTTATTAATATTTGTCAATCGGTCTTTCTTCAATATATATTTCAATAATACTTTGGTATAAGCGGTATAACAAACCCTGGTTTTTTGTACTTTAATTAACTGTAAAATAATTACTCATAGATTGATTCAGCCCATATCAAAAATTATTTAGATGAATAATTCTCTACTAAAAGTTTAATCCCAGCACGATGAAAAACTATATATCTACGTTAATACTCCTGAGTTTTTGTTCATTTTCTTTTGCACAGCAGAGTCAGGTTCAAGTACCCAAGAAGATGGAGCAAGAACTTATAAAACTGGCCAACCATCCAAAGATCAAAAAGGCATTCCAAACTATAGAAGATCTTGAGCCATTGACGATTTCAAGACATATTGAGTTGACGGAAATTCCTGCACCACCCTTTATGGAAACCCTCCGTGGTTTAACGGTCAAAAAGTATTTTGAAGATTTGGGATTAGCCGATGTGCAAGTGGACAATGAAGGCAATGTATTGGGATGGATTTATGGAACCCAAGGAAATCAGACTATTGCCGTAGATGCTCACTTAGACACTGTATTTCCAGAGGGTACAGATGTTAGGGTACGCATAGCAAATGACACACTTAAAGCACCAGGAATTGCAGATGATACTAGAGGTATAAGTATGCTTTTAACGATGATTCAAACAATTAATTCCCAGCAAATCAAACCAAAAGATAATTTGCTTTTTGTTGCATCAGTGGGTGAGGAAGGTCCTGGCGACTTGCGGGGTATGAAATATTTATTCAGAGATGGCGGGCCTAAAATTGATAGATTTATTTCTATAGATGGCGGAACAATTGGAAGAATAAACAATCAAGCTTTGGGTTCATACCGATATAGAGTGACTTTTAATGGCCCTGGAGGACACTCCTGGGGTGCTTTTGGTTTAGCCAATCCTCACCACGCATTAGGTGCTGCTATCCATAAGTTTGTTGAAAAAGCCGATGCCTATACAGAGCAAGGACCAAAAACAAGCTACAATGTGGGTATTGTAACTGGGGGAACATCGGTAAATTCTATTCCATTTATATCACAAATGGATATCGATGTTCGTTCCATAGATCCCAGCCGATTGGATGTTATGGAAGCCTTTTTGAAGGAAGCAGTGGATGAGGCATTAAACGATCAAAATCAAAGAAAAAGAAGAGGGGAGTCGCTGACTGCAGAGATAGAAAAAATCGGAAATAGACCTTCAGGGGCTACTGATATAGCAAGTGATTTGGTTCAACGAGCTTGGGGGGCTACATTGCTTTTTGGCGCTAAACCCGAACTGACAATTGGATCTACCAATGCTAACATTCCTATAGCTAAAGGAATTCCAGCCATAACTGTTGGTATTGGAGGTAAAGCTTCCAATGCGCATTCTTTAGATGAGTGGTGGATTAATGAAAATGGCCACCAGATGATTCAATTGGTTCTATTGATTGCTCTGTCCCAAGCAGGCGGTATTTAATTATCTAGTTTTTTGATCCTGAACCCCGAACAAATACCCCAGGGAATTTATCTGTATGCGTGCCAGATTGAAGAACTTGAACACCATTTACCCATACATCATCCATCCCTTCTGCATACTGAAGCGGGTTGTCAAATGTGGCCTTGTCTTTTAATTCTGCAGGATTAAAAAGCACCAAATCCGCCCAATAGCCTTCTTTAATAAAGCCCCTATCTTTTAATCCAAGGTTGGTTGCAGGTAGTCCAGTCAATCGATGTATAGCTGAGGCCATTGATATCAATTGTTCTTTTAGAGTGAATTCAGAGAGAACGCGAATAAAGCTGCCAAATGCACGAGGGTGGGTTCTAAAGTCATCCTCCCATCCTGAGTAAGTACCTGAATCAGAACAGAATGAAACCCAAGGAATTTGCATTTTCTTTCTTAAGTTTTCTGGGGACATACTGAAGTAGATGCATTGTATCCTACTGTCATCTTCAAGCATTAGATCAATGATTGTTTCAGGCGCTGTTTGATTTCTCATAATAGCCGCTTCAGCAATTGTTTTGCCTCTGTAAATCTGGGCCATCGAGTCCTTTTTAAATCCAACCATCAAGATGTCCTGAGCCGGCTGTTGCGCTAATTCAGCGGTTAAGTCAACTAACAATCTTTTTCTAGCGACGGGATCTCTCATTCGATTCATCCACTGTTCGTGTCCGCCTTCCTGTACCCAGGTAGGAACCACCCCCGTAAGTCCTGTTGAAGAGGCGTTATAAGTGTATATGTCCGCTGTAATTTTAAGTCCTGCAGCTCGAGCAGAATCGACTTTTGCTATCACCTGATCCAATTTGTGGAAATTCCCTGGCCTGGATGCTTTCAGGTGGTATATCTCAGCTGGAACACCAGCGGTTTTCGCTATATGGAGTAGTTCATTGACAGACTCCAACAAATACTGATCTTCGTTTCTTATATGGGAAATATATCTTCCGCCAAAGGGTGCAGCCGCTTGACATAGGGCAACTAATTCCTGTGTAGGGGCGTAATCAGCTGGCGCATAAATTAGGGATGAACCAATACCAAGCGCTCCCTCTTCCATAGACTGAACTACCATCCGTTTCATCTCCTCAAGTTCAGGTTCAGAGGCTGGTCTGTTTTCATATCCAACGGTCTGAATTCGAACACTAGTTGCGCCTAAATAGGAGGCAATGTTTGTGGAGATTCCATTTTTCTCCAATTTGTTCATGGCTTGCCCAAAAGTTTGGTAATTGGTGCTGTCTTTTTTTCCCGATGGACCAGGAGATGTGCCTTCTCCGAATACCTCCAGGGTTACCCCTTGTTTCAAATCACTTAGTGATCGACCATCCTCTAAAAGCGTGTCATAACCCCAGGACAGCATATTGATAAACCCAGGCGCTAGAATTTTTCTTTTGGCATCCACTATTTTAGCTGCAGACATAGGTTTCTCTATGCCTGCGTACACAATTTTACCGTCTTTAACTCCTACTTGACCCAGGTAAGAGGGACTGCCCGATCCATCGTAAATTTCCGCATTAGTGATGAGTAGGTCTACATCATATGAAGAAGTACATCCTATGAGGATCAAAAAAAAAGCGGTTATAAAACGCGTAACATATGTTTTCATAAATTATTTTTTTGGCGTTAGGATAAGGTGATCAACTGTGTGGTCCTTTATTTCCTTTTTTGAATAGAAAGCGGGGAAATATTGATCTTTGGCCCAAGATTGGAATAGGTTTTTATAAAAAGGACTATCGGGGTCACCCGACTGCCCCGGCGTGTTGGTCATTTTGGTCAAGTCCCAATCAGATAGATCGGTGACCATACGGAAACTTGCGCCCGATGTTTGGTTATTCAAAGCACCATTGGCTGCTGGCACATAAGGGTAACCTCCCCTAGGTAAGGGACCCATATCAATCATTTTCCTAGTTTTTTCATCCACCCACTCAGATAAAGGATGTTTGATAGTAATGTGTTTAAAATCATTTTGGCCATAAACCCAACGATCCATTTCAAGACCAAATTTTTGAGTAAGTTGCGCTACTGCCTCCATCCAGGTATCCGCCAAGAATAAGTTCCTATTATTCTGTGCATTCTCAGAAAACACCAATTCAGGGTGGGTAATCCATTCGATGATTTTTGTCAATTGAGGTTGAATATGGGGTTGCAGTGACTCAGGTACCCATAGCGCGCGCGCTTTTTTTACCAAGATTCGCTCCCATGTCACGTACATCGATGCTTCTACACTGCTAGCATCTAATCTATAATCCCAATTCCGCATCCACTCAATCCCTTTTTGGGCCTGTATGTTATTCACTTGAATACTCAGCAATAAAGGCGTCAGGATACGCGCTGGAATCGATGTCACATCGGTTTGTAGTTCCATGGAACCTTCGATGGTAGCCTTCGTTTCACGGGCCAACACCTCATTGACTCGATCCCCTCGGTAGTTGTCGGACCAGGTGTAAGCTAGTGCATCAGGATGGGTATAGGTCTCTGGAGTTACATGTTGATTGGCGGTAGCCCAGAATCCTTTTATAGGATTGGTAAGGTGGGGCTTGACGATTATCGGCCAATACCCATTCCACTCATAACGTCCATCTCCTGGAACCGGCACCATTCCGCTAAAATTTGGACGCACAGGAGAAATACCCACCGCTTGCCAGCCGATAGTACCTGAAGTATCCGCCCAAATCATGTTTTCACCGGGAATAAAACTATACTCACAGGCTTGTTGGAAAGAATTCCAATCAGTAGCCTGATTGATGCGCAATGAAGCCAAATAAGGAGCAGCTCCGGGCTCTAACCAAGCTGAGCGGAGCGCAGCAGCTTTATTGTTTTCGGGATCCATAAATAGCACAGGGCCATGACGGGTGTAATTTAACGTGATAAGAGTGTCTTTTTCTCCACGCACTTTGATTAATTCTTTTTGATAGGTCATGTCTTCCCAATTCCCTTGGTACTTATATTGGTATTGATTTTCTGGATTGAGGTCATATATATAAATATCCTCTGCATCCGTTTGAAAAATGGTCAGCCCCCACGCACCGTATTCATTATGTCCTATAGACACCCCGGGGATTACCGGTTCTCCACCACCGATTACATTCCATCCTGGCGCTTTCAAATGAACAATGTATCTGAGGGACGGAAGGGCAATACGTCTGTGTGGGTCATTGGCCAATATGGGCGCTCCACTCAATGTTTTTTCTCCGCTGATCACCCAATTATTACTTCCCTCAGGCATTTCTTCTTTACCCAATAATTCGCCAAAGGGAATGTCTTCAGAAACCGCCTCATATAATTCAAGCAGGTTGTTGGATAGCCATTGAGGATCTATAGACTCGTCTAATGACAGGTCGGGATCACCTGGATGAAACCACATCAACTCTTTTATCTTTTCTGGTTTTGCTTGCCCCAATGCACGACCAATAGTTAGTTCTTGAGAAGCATTGGAGCGAATACCATTATGTCTAGATACGACTATTTCTGGAGTCCACCTCCCTGGCTTAATACCCAACAAGTCAAATTCAAAGGGTAATAATTCGGGGTTTTTCTCGGTTTGTTCGATATATGCGTTTACACCAGCAACATAGGACTCAATAATTGATTTTCCCCTTGGGTGGTAGTGATTTAGCTCAGTGTCCATATCTTTTTGGTACCGTAAAAGCCGGGCGCCAATATCGCTTTTTAATGCAGAGAGCCCAACCAATTCAGCAGAGGTACCCGTTGCTTTTCTGCGCCATAATTCAAACTGGAATAATCGATCCTTGGCCGCTAAGTATCCCTGGGAAAAAAATAAGTCGTGTTCATTTTTGGCTTCAATGTGGTTGATTCCCCACTGATCCCTACGCACAGTAACGTCTTGTTTTATTTCAGCTATTTGAATGCGTTTGACTGAGCTACATTGGACAAACAGGCATCCAATAACTAGTAAAAATCCGATTTTAAAATATGACATTTTCCTAAAATAAAAATTCACTTTAAAATACACATTTTTTATGAAGTCTGTTTAAAATGCTTAATTATCAATCCTTTAGAGCTGGTAGTCAGCTTATACAAGGCGCCCAGGAACTAAAAATCTACGGTAAATACTACCTGGTTAAGGCGCAAATCCACGCTCTTGAAAGTCTTTCGGCACATGGTGATCAGTCAGATCTATTGTCCTGGATGGGTGAAATTAAGAATGTCCCCGAACGCGTATTTTTAGTCCACGGTGAATCCGAGCCTCAAAAGGCACTTGCCCAAGAAATAACCTCTAAATACGGTTGGCAAGTCTCCCTCCCCGTATTCAACCAGGTGGAAAAGTTTTTAGTCTAGTTTTTTGGGGGGCATCTCGACAGTTATTTGTGAAATAACATTTAAATAAAACCTCAATCAATTTTTATAATTAGTTTTGGGCGATTATTTGAACAGATGTATCGCTTTTCTCTTTTTCTGCTTTTATGCTTTAACCTGCTGGCACAACAAGCCAGTGCTCCCAGTGCATCGGGTGTTGAAGCTCTTGGGCAAAGCGAAAGTCACATCGTTCCGTTCTCTTCCTCCTCAGAAAAATGGACTATATATTTTGAGGCGCTAGAGCAGGTAGAATTTGAAGAGACCAACCATCCTGAAAATCATCCTGCGGATGATTTTTTCACACGAGTTACTTTTCTTTCCAGTCTAAGGTCGGGCACCGCAAGAATTCATACGGACAAAGGTGCATCCATACACTTAAGCAAATACCCAATTTATATTCTTTACGATCATTTATTGATTTGATGTTGTGACGGAACATCAGAGCCCAGCATTTTTGGCTGCACCCTCTGTTTGGCATCGCTTAGCGCGAAAATTATTTAGTCACAATCAAAAAAATCAATATGAAAAAACAGATTATTTATGGGATAATCTTCGGGTCCTTGTTATTCCAAAGCTGTAAAAAAGAACACGAAAAAGAACACGAAACCAACACTTTTACCGTAGTACAACCCGCAGTAAAAGACACCATACTCTACAAAGAGTACGTGGCACAAATCAAGGCGCATAAACACATTGAACTGCGTGCGATTGAAAAAGGTTACCTGGAAAAAATCTCTGTAGATGAGGGATCTTTGGTGCAAAAAGGGGACGTCATGTTTACAACCCTACCTTCCATTTATCAGGCAGAGTTAAATCGCTCTAGCTCAGAGGCTAAAGTGGCCGAAATTGAGTACCTAAACGCTAAAAACCTCTTCAAAGAAAACATCATTTCACAAAATGAGTTATCGCTTTTTGAAGCAGAATACGGAAAAGCCAAAGCAGAGGTTTCACTATCCCAAACCCATTTAAATTTCACCACCATCCGAGCGCCATTTACGGGCATCATGGACCGACTTTTGGTCAGAGAAGGTAGTTTGCTGGATGAAGGCGAGATACTCACGTCATTATCTGACAACAGCCTAATGTGGGTTTATTTTAACGTGCCAGAAGCTGAATACCTAAATTACATCAGCCATACCGAAGCGCAAGAAAAACAAGTTCAGATTCAGTTGCCCAACGGAGCTATTTTCGAGGAGCTTGGTTCTGTAGAAACTATTCTGGGTGAGTTCGATAATACAACGGGTACGATTGGGTTTAG
>Ga0181552_10000640_pt1 | contig 26760 bp, 20 predicted proteins | sample 011ome_18_FD_130583 | JGI IMG/M metagenome (GOLD analysis project Ga0181552, IMG submission 130583) | Coastal salt marsh microbial communities from the Groves Creek Marsh, Skidaway Island, Georgia - 011501BT metaG (megahit assembly) | ecosystem: Environmental > Aquatic > Marine > Intertidal...
ACAATATGACAACCTTGAAACTGAGTGTTGGGATGATCGCTTGGAAATTGAATAAGTTGTTTATCTAATATTTCTACATCTGGTCTATTTCCTTGGGATCGAGTAAAAAGCAAATTTTCAATTTCTTTGTATTGATGAAAAAATTTAATTCCTTCATTGATTTCTTTTGTAAAATTCAAATTCCAAAGGTTGTCAGTATTAATGACTAAAATGTCATCGGTTTGTACTTTTTTTATACCTCCACCAGTTCCTAGGATATTTTCTTCATAGGAAATTTTAATATGGGGAAAATGATGTTCAATATAGTTGCGTAATTGATCTGCTAAATAGTGAGAATTAATAAAAATATTATTTAGAGTAACCCTTTCAGTAATCTTAATAGCATACTCTAATAAAGTATTTTTTTTAATTTTTAGTAGGGGCTTGGGAATATCTTTCGTTAATTCATTCATTCGTGAACCGAATCCCGCCGCTAAGATCAAAGCATCCATAGTGTTAAGTTGTTTTTTTTATAATTTCTTGAAAGATTTCTCGTAAATCCCATAGGCGAAGTAGATTGACGTGTTTTAATATTTGTGCCCAGGTAGTTTTCCGATATTTTTTTAGGTACAAGGTTTTACCTTTATTATGGAGTTGTACCCAATTGCCCAAAATTCTCATATTCCTTGCCAGACTTACCAAATGAATACTTTCTTTAGTCTCTTGGACAGATTTTTTTTGTAGGCGGGCATAATTTAAAATTAACTTTTCTTCAGTTGCGGCAGAGTATTGTCGTCTCGCATCGAATATTAAGGAAGCAATATCAAGGTGGGGATGGTTATAGTGAAGGTCTTGATGGTCAATCACATATAAAAAACCTTGATAATAAATGAAATTATCTAAAAAATAATCACCGTGGGTTAATGTGGGCTTGTATTTAGCAAGACTAGTGAAATTTTTTTTTATGGAAAGCTGTATAAGCCTATTGAGGTAATATCCGATTTGTAGTTTATGCTCATAGTGCTCAATATAAGTTTCTACTCCACGACTCGCGTCTTTTATTAAATTAGTAGTGGGTTTTAGAGGTATTCCTGAAAATTTTTTTCTTGGTGCTTGAAGTTTGATTAGGGATTTTACAGCTTGAGATAAAATATTTTTTTGATGATCTTTCTTATAATATTTAGCGGCATTCGCGATGGGGAAATAGTCCATGACCACACATTTATGATGAGAGCTTTGGTCAATTATTTCAGGGGTATCGACATTTTGATTTACTAATACCTCTGTGGCTCGAACATATTTTTGATATTCACTAGGTTTATTGTGAAAAGAAAGCATTAAAATTTTTTGATTTGCGGTTTTACAAACTTTAAATACTTTATCCGAGGCGTCGGAATTAAAGGGAAGAAAGGATCCAACTTTAATATTTTTTTGCAATAAATATTTTTTGATATTAATTAAATCTAATTTATTTGACGAAGCCATTGTGTATTTTGGGATTGCATTTCAATCACGCGCTTTTTGTTATCTTGGATTATCTTAATAAACATTGCCTCACGTGCATATCTCTTTTTTAATTCCTCAAAGGGCCATTCAACTAAGATACAATAATCTACAATGTAGTCTTCTAAATCCATTCTTAGGGGTGTGTCCACTTGATAAAAATCAAAATGAACAATGTTTAATTTTGCAAAATTATAGATGTGTTCTCTTTGGTAGGTAGGACTTCCTTGAAATTCAAAGGATGATTTATACTGATCGCTAATCGCCTCTAGTAAGTATCGAATAAAGGTGGTTTTACCAGCGCCCAGTCCCCCTTCAAGAAAAACAATTTTTTGATGCTCTAGTGACTTTGCAAGTGATTGAGCAACAGGAAGAAGTTTTAGTTCAGTAGGAATTTGAAAGACTGAGCTCAATTAAGCTAAGGATTTAAAATCCGAAACTAAATCTAAAGCCTCCCATGAAAAAGCGCCTGTTTGGATATCATGAGATCTTCCAAAGTGCCCGTAAGCTGCAGTTGCTTGGTAAATTGGCGTGTTTAGCTGTAATTTTTCACGAATGCCCCTTGGGGTTAAGTTCATGATTTCTGGAATGGCCGCTTCAATTTTTGCCTCGTCTATATTATTGGTCCCTTGTGTATTAACATAAATAGACAAAGGTTTTGCTACGCCAATTGCATAAGAGAGTTGGATAGTACACTGAGAACTTAAACCTGCTGCCACAATATTTTTTGCCAGGTAGCGTGCCGCATAGGCAGCTGATCTGTCTACCTTAGTTGGATCTTTTCCTGAAAAGGCACCACCGCCATGAGGGGCCGCTCCTCCATAAGTGTCCACAATAATCTTTCTTCCTGTCAAACCAGTATCGCCGTCTGGGCCACCAATCACAAAATTTCCTGTGGGATTAACATAGTACTCTTCATCATTGAGATCTTTTAAAAGCTCTGCAGGGATGGATTGTTTTAAAGCTGGGGTTACAATTAATTTCACATCTGCTGGGCTTAAACCTTCCGCGTGCTGAGTAGAGATCACCACTGATTTCACTTTATACGGTTTTCCATCTTTGTATTCTAAGGTAACTTGACTTTTAGAGTCAGGTTCTAGACCTTTAAGCGTACCATCTTTTCTTCCCACAGCCATTAATTCTAAAATTTTATGAGAGTAATAAATAGGTGCAGGCATTAACTCTGGAGTTTCTGTGCAAGCATATCCAAACATGATGCCTTGATCGCCAGCGCCCTCATCTTTATTCGAAGAAGAGTCTACGCCCATGGCAATATCTGCAGACTGACCATGTAGATAGTATTCCACATCCACATTCTTCCAGTGGAAGCCTTCTTGCTCATAGCCAATATCTTGAATGCAGTCTCTTACTTTTTGAATAATTTCCTCTTTGTCTTGATCTACTGGACCGCGAACTTCTCCCGCCAATACAACTTTATTGGTAGTGGTCAGTGTTTCACAGGCAACTCGGGCATAAGGGTCTTTTGCAATAAAATGGTCCACGACCATATCCGAAATACGATCGGATACTTTATCGGGGTGGCCTTCAGAAACTGACTCGGAGGTAAAAATATAATCTTTTCTCATTGCTAGTACCTGTAACTCTCTTTCTTATAGGGACCTTGTTGAGGAACGCCAAGATAATCGCTTTGTTTTTTGGACATTTCGGTTAGTTTTGCACCGACTTTTTTTAAGTGAAACATTGCAACCATTTCATCTAATTTTTTAGGCAAAACATAAACTTTATTCTCGTAGTTTTGGTGATTTTTCCATAATTCCATTTGTGCTAACACCTGATTGGAAAAGGAGGCGCTCATTACAAAGCTAGGGTGACCCGTGGCATTACCTAAGTTTACTAAACGACCTTTAGAGAGAATAATTAATTTCTTTCCATCGGGAAAAGTGACTTGGTCAACCTGAGGTTTAATTTCCTCCCACTTATAATTTTGCAAAGAGTCAATTTGAATTTCATTATCAAAGTGTCCAATATTACAAACAATGGCTCGGTCTTTCATTTCTCTCATATGATCTTGCGTGATAATATCGGTATTGCCAGTTGCGGTCACAAAAATATCAGCATACTTACAAGCGTCATCCATGGTAACCACTTCATAGCCTTCCATCGCTGCTTGAAGTGCACAGATTGGATCTACCTCTGTGACTTGCACACGCGCTCCGGCGCCTCGAAGACTGGCAGCACTGCCCTTGCCCACATCCCCAAAACCACAGACTACAGCAACCTTACCGGCCATCATCACATCGGTGCCTCGGCGAATACCATCCACTAAACTTTCTTTACAGCCATAGAGATTATCAAATTTACTTTTTGTAACTGAGTCATTCACATTAATAGCGGGGACCTTCAGTAGACCCTTCTCTGCCATTTGTTCTAATCGATGAACACCCGTTGTAGTTTCTTCCGATAGGCCTTTTACATTTTTTAATAAATCAGGGTACTTTTCATGCATTCGCACTGTTAAATCGCCGCCATCATCTAAAATCATATTAGGCTTCCAGCCGTCCGCCTCAATAGTTTGATCGATACACCACCAAAATTCTTCTTCGTTCATTCCCTTCCAAGCGAAGACAGGCGTTCCACTTTGTGCGATCGCCGCCGCCGCATGGTCTTGGGTTGAATAAATATTACAAGAGCTCCATCGACACTTTGCACCCAGCGCCACAAGTGTTTCAATGAGCACCGCAGTTTGAATTGTCATGTGAAGACACCCCATAATATTTGCTCCAGCTAAAGGTTTAGACTCCCCATACTGCTCGCGGATGGCCATAAGTCCTGGCATCTCTGTTTCTGCAATTTCAATTTCTTGTCTTCCGTAGTGATGTAGGGAAATGTCTTTAACTTTATAGTCCAATGAATGCTCCTTTTTTAGCTAGATTGATATCGATAAAACACGATTTAGATAGTATTTTCAAGACCTTTTTATCCTTGGTCCTAATTGTTGAATAACCTTACCGGCCTTCGTATTTCCATTCTCCAAAGCCTCCTCAATGGCGTGCCCCAAAAGATATGTCTCCAAAAAACCAGCAGCAAAATTATCCCCTGCGCCAGTAGTGTCTAGGACCTTGCTAATTTTATGACTAGGTCGATGCCTAACTGTCTCCCTTTCAAAGTAGTATGCACCCTCAGCGCTTGCAGTCATAACAATTTTTTTATTAAAGTTTTGAAAAAATGCAGAAACATCCGCCATTGTTTCAGACTCGGTGAACATTTTTGCTTCATCAAAATTACAAAATACTAAGTCAACGTATTCGGTTATAAAATCTTTTAATTCATTGCGATGTCGATCAACACAAAAAGGATCCGAAAGTGATAAAGAAGTTTCAATTTTATTTTGTTTTGCAATCTGCCCCACCTTTTGTAGGGTTTGCTTCGTTAGTTCATGATCCCACAAATAAGACTCCATATAAATGTGATTGAATTGTTTGAGAGCGTCTTCGTTAATTTCATCTGGGCGTAACTGTGAACCAATACCAATATGAGTTGCCATAGTTCTCTCCCCGTCTGTTGATACTAAAATATTACAACAACCTGTGGGAAGGTCATTTTCTTTGATTACGCCTTGATAGGTTATATTGGCCTGCTCTAAATCCTGGATAAAGGCTTTGCCGTACTCATCGTTACTCACCTTGCCATAAAAAGCTGCCTCGTGAGTCGAATAATTGAGCTCATGAATTGTATTACAAACAGAGCCCCCAGAGGTAATGAGTGGTTTTTCAAAATGAGATCGGATAACTTGAATTTGGTCCTCCTCAATCAAGGTCATGGACCCCTTATTTAGCTGGAGCTTTTGAATAACATCGTCTTGTACCTGACAGATGACATCCACTAAAGCTGTTCCAACCCCTAAAATTTTTTTCACATCGAAAACATAAAGATTAAATGGTAAATCGCTATTAATAAATTGTCATCAGGCGTGAAAAAGGAAACGAATCTTTAAAGGTTATCTTCTTTTAAAATCCCATAATTTTAGGGGTTTTGTTTAAAAAGATTTGTTACCCAAAAAAAATATATAAAAACCTGTGAATATTTTTAATTTAAATGTGGGCAGAATCATAAAATTCTATTTGAATTTAGTGACTTTTAAGAATAAATAACATTATCATTTGACTATTAACATCTATGGGTTGTATAGTCATAAAGCAAGTAGCACTAGATCTAGTGTTTTTTTGCATGATATACACATAAATTGGTAGGTAGAATGGAAACTGGAAATAGCGCTCAAAATCTTGATAAATCATCACAAAACACAGTCAAAAATAAAGAAAATCAAGAGATTAACCTACTTAGCTTAAGCGTTGTTCGCCGAGATGGCTCCATTACGCCCTTCAAATCCGATAAAATTGCTAATGCTATTCGCAAGGCTTTTCTTGCGCAAACTGATATTCGAGACAATCAAGAAGTTGATAAAACCGTTAATTCCCTTACAGAAACTGTAACAGCTGCGCTTACCCGCCGTATCGCCAATGGCGATATGATCCACATTGAGGATATTCAAGATCAAGTTGAACTTGCTTTGATGCGAGGAGAGCACCACAAAGTAGCGCGAGCCTATGTACTCTACAGAGAGCAACGCTCCAAACAAAGATATAAGACTTCACAATTAAAAGAACAGGTTGGGGCGCGTGTATCTACCATGGCCGTTACCAAAAGAGATGGTCACAAGGAAGAAATCTCCCTTGAAAAAATTACTAACCGAATTGCCGTGCTATCCAATGGACTGGAAATTGACCCGATTATCGTCGCTCAAAAGGCAATCCAAGGTTTGTACGATGGTATCACCACCAATGAAATTGATACCTATTTAGCTGAGACGGCTGCTGCGCTGACTGTGGAACACCCAGACTATTCTTACCTAGCTGGAAGAATTAAAGCTAATGCGCTGCATAAAGAAACTCCAGTGTTTGCGATAGCCAGTAAGAACTTACATCAAGATGGTTTATTGCGCGATGAGTACTATCAAAAAGTGATGGAGAATGCGAGTGAGATTGAGAAAATACTAGACTATGATCGAGATTACTTCTTCGATTACTTTGCACTTACAACCTTACTACGCGCCTATTTATTAAAATTCAATAACCAGACTATCGAGCGCCCTCAAGATTTATGGATGCGTGTTGCATTATGCGTTTCAGGTGATCGTTTTGATTTTATGAAAGTCAAACAAACCTACGACTCTCTCTCCCAAGGTTTTTATACGCATGCTACGCCCACTCTATTCAATAGTGGTTTGAAGATGCAACAGCTCTCTTCTTGCTTTCTTATTGGCATGGAAGATGACTCTATTGAGGGTATTTTTAATACAGTTAAAGATTGCGCTTTAATCTCTAAGACTGCGGGGGGCATTGGGCTTCATGCGCACAATATTCGCGCGGGTGGTAGTCGCATTAAATCTACCAACGGCAAGTCCAACGGATTAATTCCCTTCCTTAAAATATTCAATGAAACAGCCCGCTCTGTCGACCAGGGTGGTGGCAAAAGAAAAGGCTCATTTGCTGTGTATTTAGAGCCTTGGCACGCCGATATCGAAGCCTTTTTAGAGCTTCGAAAAAACACTGGCGCAGAAGAGTTTAGAGCAAGAGATTTATTTTATGCCCTTTGGATCCCTGATCTTTTTATGAAGAGGGTGGAAGAAGATGGTAACTGGACACTGATGAGCGAGCACGAGTGCCCTGGTTTATCCAATACCTACGGAGCAAAATTCGAAGAACTGTACACTAAGTATGAAAGTGACATGCCCGATTTAAAAAGAATTAAGGCAAGAACACTGATGTCTAAAATTATTGAAGCTCAAATTGAAACAGGTCAGCCCTATATGCTTTACAAAGATGCGGTGAATGAAAAATCTAATCAAAAAAATATCGGCGTCATTAAATCTTCTAATCTCTGTGCTGAGATTGTCGAGTATTCCGAAAAAGATGAAACAGCAGTTTGTAACTTAGCGTCTATCGCACTGCCAAAGTTTGTGAATGAAGAAGGTGAGTATGACTATCAACACTTATATCAAGTAGCAAAGCTTGCAACCAAGAATTTGGATCAAGTGATTGATATCAATTACTACCCCACCATGAAAACTGAAAACTCCAATAGCCGCCATCGCCCAATCGGATTAGGAATTCAAGGTTTGGCTGATGTTTATTTTAAAATGAATATTGCTTATGACTCTGAGAAGGCAATGGATATCAACAAAAAGATTTTTGAAACAATTTACTTTGGTGCACTCGAGGCTTCCATGGAGCTGGCAAAAGATAAGGGCGCCTATTCTACTTTCAAAGGATCTCCTTTATCAGAGGGTAAATTCCAATTCGATATGTGGGGAGTACGACCTTCTGAGTTGTGGGATTGGAAAGGTTTAATGGAGAAAATCCAAAAGCACGGTGTCAGAAATTCACTCACCACTGCATGTATGCCTACCGCCTCAACAGGTATTATTCTCGGCAATACCGAAACCTTCCAGGTGCAAACATCCAATATCTACAAAAGACAAACACTCTCAGGGGAGTTTTTGCTGGTGAATAGATACCTAGTAAAAGAATTAATGAACCGCAATCTATGGAGCAAAGAGTTACGTGATCAAATAATTTTGGAAAACGGCTCTGTGCAAAACATCCCTGGTTTTCCGGAAGATTTAAAAGAAACCTATAAAACAGTATGGGAGACTTCTCAAAAAACTGTGATTGATATGGCTGCAGACCGTGCGCCGTTTATTGATCAAACGCAATCCATGAATTTGTGGCTAGCCACCCCTACATTTGGTAAGGTGAACTCCATGCATATGTACGCTTGGAAAAAAGGTTTAAAAACAGGTATGTATTATCTCCGCAGTCGATCTGCGGTGGACGCGGTTAAAATAACAGTCTCTTCAGAAAAGCAGGCAAAAGATGCTTTTATTAAAGAGGCCCAATCCAATGAGCCGGAGGATTGTGTTACCTGTAGTGCGTAAACTAACTATTCAATTTTTATCAAGGAGCGGGCAATGATATCAAAAGGTGTAAAGTCCATTTTTCCTATTCAACATAAAGAAATATGGGATCGTTACAAACAACACGTCCAAGCATTTTGGACACCAGAAGAGGTTTCTCTTCAAGATGATTTAAGAGATTTAAAAACTCTCAACGAGGGGGAAAAGCACTTTATCAAACACGTCTTAGCTTTCTTTGCTAATTCCGAGGCGATGATTAACGAAAATCTAGCTTCTCGTTTTTACAATGAAATTTTAATTCCTGAGGCACGATGTTTTATTTCGATGCAAATGCTTAATGAGTCTATTCATGCAGAGATGTACGGCCTCCAAATTGAAGCCTATGTGGAAGACTCCATTGAAAAAGACGGTCTATTCAGCGCTATCCAAAATGTAGCGTGTATTAATAAAAAAGCACAGTGGGTTTCCAAATGGTTGAACGGAGATCAAAATTTATTAATGCGTTTAATTGGCTTTGGATTAGTAGAGGGTTTATTTTTTGCAGGGTCCTTTTGTGCGATTTATTATTTTCGCAAAAGAGGGTTGTTGCCCGGTTTAGCCCTCTCCAATGACTGGATTGCCCGCGATGAGGGAATGCACTTTAGTTTTTCTGCGTTAATGTACAAAACCCTGAGTAACAAATTTAAAAATGGTACAATTACCGATACAGACATCAAATCCAAAGGCCTTATCCCGGGTCTTGTCTCTCAGTCTCAGTTTGAAGAAATTGTTCGCGAAGCTGTCGAGTTTGAAAAGGAATTTGTGACCGATGCCCTACCGGTAGATTTAATTGGCATGAATAAAGAGATGATGTGTATGTACATTGAAGCTGTTTCAGACAGAATTGCTGATTTATTTGGTTTTGAGCGCGTCTTTAATACTGAAAATCCCTTTGATTTTATGCGTGCACTGGATGTTCAAAACGTGACGAACTTCTTTGAAAAACGCGTATCAGAGTACCAGCGACCCACCGATCGCTCTTTATCTTTTGATGAGTCTTTCTAATTGGACGCGACGATCTACACTAAAGAAAATTGTATTTTTTGTACGCGCGCTAAAGCGGTCTTAGAACCCTACAATCCTAAAGTTTTAAAACTGGATGAAGACTTTAACCGAGAGCAGTTCTTTGAGGTATTTCCAACAGCCAAAACCTTCCCGCAAATCATCATTAATGGTGAAAAAATTGGTGGCTATACTGAACTAGAAAAGTGGATGGCCTTCAACAAACCTGACGAAAATTTTTAGTGGCTCCAACCAAATACCAAGAAATACTTGATTTCTGGTTTAAGGAATCCTCCTCTAAAGACCACTGGGCTAAAAACGATGAATACGATCAAAAAATTAGGAATCGGTTTTTACAAGATGTCGAAAAAGCAATCAACAATGAATACGACGATTGGCAGGACGAGGCTAAAAGCAGTTTGGCCCTTATTATTCTTCTAGATCAATTTTCGAGAAATTTATTTCGCAATAACCCCAAATCTTTTTCGCAAGATACAAAGGCACGACTCCTCGTCATTGAAGGGGTTGACCGCCAATACCTTGAAGAACTCAATATGTCAGAGCGGCTTTTTTATTTACTTCCCCTCATTCATAGTGAAGAGATGCAAGATCATATTTTTGTTCGACAATTAGGAGAGGTTTTTTTAAAGGAGCATCCCAATTATGAAGGAATTAAGAAATCATGGGATGATCATACTCGAGTTATCAAACAATTTGGAAGGTATCCACATCGTAACAAAATTCTTAATCGAAAATCTACTCCAGAGGAAATAGAATTTCTCAGTGGTCCGAATTCATCTTGGTGATTTTATTACAATTTGAAAATTTACTTAAAAGGATCAGGCCTTTAAAAAAAAAGCCTGATTGAATTTAACCGATAGATCGATTAATGATGATATTTCTTCTCAGTCTCGCGCGTTAATAACAGATATTATATATTTTAAAGGAATCGCATCTTAATTTGATTAAAAAACATATATCAATTAGCCTTTGTAAGAGTAAGATCCAACTTAGATAGTCAAGGATCCTCTCATGTCAGATATTTATGATAAACTTCCTCAAATTATAGCAACTTTATTCTTCTCGGTTCCCTTGTTTTTATGGTTACTGGGAGATCGTTATGCCACGCTCGCTTCCCTCTTAAGAAAAACCAGAGAGGATTTAGAAAAAGACCCACAAAGCATTAAAATCTTAAACAATGGAAAACATTTTTCCTTTCATATTCGAACCTATCAGCAGCGCCTTTACTTATTAGTAACCACGATTGTCTTAATTATGATTAATTGTTTATTAATGATTAGCGCCCTTCTTTTAACGTTTGGATCGTCTACCAGCCTACCCTTGACGCTGTTCTCTACTAGTTTGGTATTGCTGGCTATCAGTTTTGTTTTGTATATTTCAGAGTTATTAATATCTTTCAGAGCGCTGCGCACGCATATCCATAACATTCATAAGATTGCCGCTAAAGTAAAGTAGTTTTATTCTGTCGGACAAGTTTTGACCGTACCATCGGGCATGGTCGCATTACAAAAATTGGCCGAAGTAAACCCTATGACATTATCAAAGGATGCGTATTTTAAATTCGCGCCTGAAAAATTAACTTTGGATAAGATGGTGTTTTTAAAAGTGGCAAATCGTAAGTCTGATCCTTGAAAGTCAGCTGCCGATAGCACTGAGTCTTCAAATACTATATCTGCCCCATGGATACTTCTAAAATACGCCCGTGTTAAATCTGAATTTTTAAAAGTAGCATATTTTAAATTACTACTGTTAAAAACGGTGTTGTTAAATTTGGAGTAATTAAACTGCGCATACCCTAAGTCTGCCATCTCAAGATCGGCAAAACTAAAATTACTGTTATCAAAACTAGCTTCCATTCCCTTTAAAAAGGACATTTCTGCGTTATTAAAAAATGCCTCATTGAAACTCGATAGCTCAAAGTTAATCGAATGCATGAAAGCACTTATAAAATCAATGTTTTGAAAGTTTGATTTTCGAAAACTCGCAAAAGAGAGGTTGGCATTGGTAAATAACACGTTTTCAAATTCCACATTATTTAAATAGGAATCAACAAAATTAGTACTCGAAAGATTGGTATTGGTAATCTGCGATTGGCTTAAGTTAGAATCTTTAAAAATACTGCCGGTATAATTAGAATTTGAAATGACCGATTGTTCATTATTGCGAAAATCCATGACGCACATTTGACAGTTTTTATTATTGTATTCTGAAGCACTGAGCGGGATGCTTAAGAGCAGGCCATAGCAAAAAAGAATGAAATATCTCATTAGAAGTATAGAAATTTCTGCGCCTGTTTTAAACGATAGAGGTGAGAATTACTGCTGGCCCATTGTTCGAGCATAACATCGCCGGTTCTAAATTCTTTATACAAAATGTTCTTATCTAGCTGACGAAACGCAGACGACCAACTTGGATAGGGTTTAAACCAATCGGCATACTTATTTTTAAATGCCTTCAAGGCTTCTGAGTTAGAAATATTCATCTTTGTAGCAAAGGCATTAATCGTTGCCGCTGAGCGATTGGTGTACTGGGGCAGTCGCGGGGTTACTAAAATTAAAACTGATCGATTAAAATCAGAAGTGATTTGATTTGAAAATAAATACTGTACAACTGGAATGTCCTGTAGGATCGGCACGCCATCGCGAACCACCTCTGTTTCCTTTTCGCTTAATCCACTGATAATTAAAGTATCATCTATGGCCAATTCGACGGTTGCTTGCACTTCAGTTTTAGAAGTATTGAGCTGATAGGTAAATTGAACGTTCGTATTGGGCGAGTTCACAAAGGTTCGCTTGACCATGAGATTCATCTTAATTTTATTATCTGTAATTTCTATTGGGGTTAGAGAAAGGTGAACACCAATATTATCTGAGATTTCAAGTGTATCAACATCCGCCGCACTATTGCCTGCTATGGCTGCTTGAATTTGCGTTCCTACAAAAAACTCCGAAGTCTCCCCCTTATAGGCCACTAAACTAGGGCGCGCTAAAATTTCATTGTTTGCTGCATTAGCATTGGCAATATTTAAAGAGTAGTTAATTGAAGGAAAGGAAATATTCGTCACTATATTATTTTTGGTAGAGGCGGTATTATCAAAAGAATACGCATATCCGGCAGTAGTGCCTAAGTCATCAGTGGTATCGCCAAATTGCAGGGTTAGACCGTTAAGAATATTAACACCGCTTCGTGTCCCTTTTTGTTCGCGCGATGAAATAATCACCACATCCGCGATGACCATATTTTCCTGCAAAAGTTCTTTTTCAATATCCGCATCACTGACGCTGCTCACAACTCCCCCTTGGGTTAGTGCAAGTTCAGTTGCCCTATCCGCTTCAGCTGAATTATTTTGATTTTCATTCTCCTCGCTGTCATCATCAGCTGTGAAATCCACTTCATTATTCTCATTAAAATCATCAGACATGAAATCATCTTGGTCATTATCATTATCATTTTGCGCTAATAAAATCGCGGGGTTGTCGTTGGAAATTTCATAGACATCCTGCCAGTCTTGCATTCTTCTTTTATATAAAGATAAATTAGGATCTTCCGGAACCGTAAGAGCGGCATACTGGGAGTATAATTGATTGGCATCCTCCATTTGATTGAGGGAGGCTTTCACGATTAATTTTTTTTCTAAACAGCGCGCTGATAATTGGTCCAGTTCACACGCTTTTTGAAAAGCAAAATCTGCTACTTCAGGCTCTTGCGCATAATAGGAGGCATACCCTAAAGCATAGAATAAGTCCGCACTATCACTTTCATAGTACACAGCATCCGCGAAGACAATCATTGCTTCATCAAAGCGTTTTTGCTCTAGATACAAATGACCTAGATAGACACGAGAAATATTATTGTTGGAATCAAATTTTAAAGAGAGCTTGTAGCCTTGCTCAGCTAATTCATATTTTGTTTGGTCCTCATATTTTGCCATGAGGTGATAGGTATGCGCATTAAAAAATTGTAAATAAGAATTTTGAATATCCAACTGGAGCGCCTGGTTAAACGCGCTAGAGGCGTCTTCATAGCGTTGACTATCTAAATATTTAATCCCCTGCTGAGCTAATAATTGTGACTCTGACTGCAGTAAGTCTGCGTTATTTCGTTGTGAGAGGTTGGTGCTGCTGGCGGTGCAGCCTAAGATAAAAAGACAGGCGAGCAGCCAGACCGGTTTAAAAGTAAAAAGCTTACTCATTGAGGAACAAACTTCTGCCAAATGGCTTGATGTTGGGTGTAAAAATGCTGTGCGGTTTCATGATAGGTGGCTTCATTTTTTTCTTGCCAAACCAAGAGATCCGAAATTTCTGAGTGTGTTAGAATTCTCTTTTCAAAATATTGAATGAGCTTTGGGTCTGTCAGCGTATTTATATGGTACAGGGTAGAAATATCAATAGTGGGGAAATTATTTTTTTGTGGGTCAGGACAATCCAAGTCGATGGTGCAGCGCGTCCACTCCTGTTCATCAAAGTCTGTTTGGAGATCCACCATGACCATTCGACTTTTACTTAACAAGGAAGTGGGATTATAGTAATAACCAATCCAAGGCTTTTTATACTCAAAAGAGTCGCTGATATTTAAGATCATCGTTAAATCATTCGGGGGTGCCACGGGGGTAAAGTATTGATCCAAGCCATGGGAGCGAAAAATTTGCAAAGAGGTTTTATAACAGCCCCAACTTTGAGGGCACAAATAAAAATTAGGAAGTTCGCCTTGTTCTTGGGAAAACAAATTAGCATGTTGTTTAAGTGTATCAATTTGGTTTAAGCCTGGTTGAACCGCCAAGAGGTAGGACGGAAGCCAAAAACCCTCTATGCCCCCTTCCACATACACCAGGGGAATTTGGGCAATCTGGTTATTGGCTTTGGCCACATCTAATTTATTTTGATAGCTGTTGGTCCAAAACTCAGGGATAAGAGTGATCTTGCCGGCAATTAAATCATCTAGGGCTTGCATCATGTCCGAGTAAAAAACCGTTTGAACGGGGCAGTGAAAAAATTCTTTTAAAATTAAATGATCAATGTGAGTTAGCAAGACGCTGGATTGCCAGTTCCCCTCTGCTAACACGAGATTAGCGCACGCTGCATTCGAGGATGACTGACTAGCTGCCTGCAACGACAATGATGAAAAAAGCCATACACCGCTCCACGTGAGCGTAAAGATGAATGAAACGATAAATTTTTTTAGCATGGGCGGAAAGCGGATTTAAATAAAAAATAAAAAGATAGCGACTGATACATAGGGCAAGAACTATATTTCAACTTATTCAATGTGCCTTTCCTCCTTAATGTTAAATACAAAAAATGAGTACCTAACTTTTATTTAATTAATTCTCTTATTTCGTTCCTGATCGATACTCAAAACACAAGAGATGGCACGACTTTTGAATAACAAATAAATTGTAATTTGCTTCCCATCGAATAGCAAATGCTCAATTGAATGGAAAATAGCTTATATACACAATGCTTTTTTTAATTCAAGATAATGGAGTAATTCTTTTTCTAGGGTAAAAATATGATCCCACTGGGCTTTTGCTACTTCGGTATTTTCTTCTTTAAAATATTGCTCATAATTTTTCTCTATCGTAATTACATGAAGTTGAATGTGTTTTTGAAAGATTTCACAGACCCTATCGTAGTAGGCCGCATTGAGCGAAGACGTATAAAATAACCACCCAATCAACCAAGCAATTTTGAAGTTTTGGACAGCACTGAATAGCGGATTGATTAATAAAGAGATATATCTTTTCATTATTTTCCTTTCAAGTTAATAGAGCGGCAAAAAAATTAATTTTTCGAATTCTTGGCTATCAATAACTGAAATTCAAAAATAAAAAGTAGTTGAACTACAGGTATATGATCCTATGAAATTGGAGGAATTTTGCAATAACTAAAAAGATGAGACTAGACCCATAATCAAAGACCTGTATATCAAAAATTATAAATTATCTATTGTGTAAGGTTGGGTCCTTACAGTGTTTTTATTAGTTACCACAAACAGGTAGGTTAGGCATATCGCAGGTATCTCCCGCAGGACAACACATGCCCGCTGAGGGGTCCTCACTTGCCATCTCATCCGTGAATTGATAAGCAATGTAGTAATCTCCCGTACATTGAATACTTATATTAGTAAAACCCCCCCAGGGCTGCGTTTGTTGATTATCTACAGACCCGCCCGTTGATTTGATATTATAAACATTAACCTGTTGTGGTCCTAAATTTAAAGGATCCCCTATTTGCCATGCTTCAATTGTAACACCGCTCCCTGAACCACAAATCTGCGCATTAAAGGTGTCATTGACAGGATCTACTGGGTTTTCCACAGAGGCATTCGACTGGCAATGAAAAACTGTATACCCTTGGTCTCGATAATCTTGAGCTACAGCATCAATATTGGATGGACACTGCCCTGCTAATAAAGCCGAAAGGGGCAAAAACCCACTGATTATAGCTAGGATTAATCCATATTTTAATTTGCGTTTCATCAATTCTCTCTCTGTTATTTGTCTACACGATTTACTATTTGACCTTCAAAAGGTTCTGTTTCATCCAGCCTATTGTTTACATGACCCTCTCTTTCACTCTTAGAAAGGGAGGCGTTGATTTGAGACCCATCTGTCTCGGGTGGATATTGGCTTTCAGAGAGGTTACAGATGGAGGCGATAGCGTCACGGTCTTCAGGGCTATCCCAAGTTAAGATGACGATTTGGCACTGGGTAGCGACATCATTAGAAGAGGCCTTTTGCGTACCCTCAATGTGGTATGACATATCTTCTATTGTTGAAAAAATGCCGTTGCCCGAATCATAAATATTATGATTAAAAACGGGGGTGGAGGCAGTACCTCCTTTATTTGTTATTTCAAAACTCTCAATGTAGCAATCATCGTGTTGAAGATCTTTAAATTCTCTACAATCAAAAATTCGACCATTTCCTGTTCCTATGTTTTTTCGATCTACTTCTCTATTGCTGCCTGTATTGACGACCCGCACCGATGACTGGTTGAAGTATACCTTGTATGTTCCACCTGAGCCTTTATTTTTGACAGTAAGGCTACCTGAGTGATCAGCGCCTCCATCTACCTGAAAATTATGACACCTATATGTCCATTCACCGTCTTTATTTTTATTACTTTGAACTCCGCCTCTGTTATCGCTTTGACCGTTAGACACCCAATTACCAAAAACACCGCCACCTTTGCTGCACTTCGATCCATGGATAACTACTCTAACCTTGCCCCAATCTTTTACTTCCCTTAAGTATACAGTTGTCGTTTCATTGTTGGCTCCGTCAAGCTGAATTGTCTCAGGTCGAACATCATATGAAAATTGAATATTATCCGTATTAGTCTTTGCGTCTTTATACATAATTGCTTGCGTAGTGTTTTTCAAATAGGCATAGGAAGGTGTTTGCTCGGACGAAAGTGTTTGATTGATCTCACAACGTGTTGTTTGTGTAGATTGTGTTTGTTGATTGTTTTCTTCCAACGATGAGGTATCAGTGGACCAGGTATTGGTCATCTCCGTTTTAAAGTTTGCCGTACCGTATGATGCCTCAACGGTTGTATCTATCACATTGGTATTATTAAAAGACTCCGAAACTGTTGAGGAAACCCCAATAGCAAGACTTCTAGTTGTCTCTGTCTGTATTGTTAAATCGGCTTTTGATTTGGTATAAGGTTGACATCGATAGTTTGATGCGCTACCCAAATTCATGGGAGTCTCTATCGATTGTTCAAGGGTATAGTTAGTCGACTTCCAATTCCACTTATAGTCAATACGATCAACTACGAATGTGGCGGGGTCTTTGCCTTGAGATTTTAAGGCTTTACTTAAGGAGCCTTCCTTACTTTTTAATTGAGAATTCATTTGGTCTATTAGCCAGGTATTGGCGTCAACGGCATAAACACTTGGGGAAGTGCCTAAAAATAACATCAGGGCAATCAGTGCAGCAAGGCTTTTCATAATTTTTCTTCCTTTCGTAGAGATTTATTTATTAACGATGAATAAGTGCTATATATATCTAGAGTATAGTTTTTAATTATTTAAAATAGTAAATTCAGCAACCATTAAAAAAAACTTTGAACTATTAGGGGTTCTACGAACCCTTTTTAAGCAAGGACCGGGGGTACTTTTGGATGAAATTGGGCTCTATTGGCAACTGGGGCCCGAGGGCAAACCAACATCACATCCCCCTGTTCTCTCATTCCCGTCTTGACCCTTCGTCTCACACCAATTAATAAATTTTATTTCGGTATTCACTGTTTCGAGGCCCGTTAAATCCACCTTGTCTAATGAGCTGCATTTGATTTTGGACTTTTCCATTTTAGCATTGTTAAAAGACACTTCTTGCAAAGTTACATGGAAAAAATCTACATACTCTAAATACGTGTTGCTTAAATCCATATTTTCAAAAGTGGATCCCTCTGGAAAATTAATCCAGCCATACAGGGGCTCGCTACTAAGACTTGTTTGCGGATTACTTTGCACTACCCGTTGGAACAAATAGGGATCAACGGATCTTCTTTTACCTCTTGTGGGATCAATAGTTATATTTTCCATGATAGTACTATCATCGGCTATGAATGTACCAGAGCTCACAAAGTTAGAATTGGTAATAGTGGCCCCTTTGTAATTGAAATTTTTATCGCTTTTTAGCTGCAGGCCATCTAAGACGGCTCCGCTCAAATCAGCCCCACGACTAAATACGTCATAAACTGCTTGGTTCAATTTGGCTTGATTAAAACTTGCTCCCGCTATGATATTAACAACAATGTTCAGATCTTTAAAATCAATGCTATCAAAGTTAGATCCTGTTAAGTCTACTCCCGTAAAATCTACTCCGCGCAATTCTTTTTCATCGATATCTTTAAATATTAAGGACGGGGTATCTTTGTATTGATACTTCGCATATTCTTGCACTACTATCGCCTCTGCCGATTGTCTTAATTTAATACCTGCTAAATTTGCACCTTTAGCTTTTAATATTTTAAAGGTCTCCCAATCGACTACATGGTTAATAAACTGTGCCCCTTCGAGGGTTTTCGCTTTAGAAAAATCAGGGGCCTCGAAAAAATAGCCACCCGAGAAATTTGTATTTTTTAGTATTGCGCCATCAAAATTTACAGCGTCGTCATACCATTTCGTTCCAGAAAAAGAGGCATCGGTTAAATCGGCATCTTCAAAAGAATTAATGATTTGTTTTGTATCCCCTCTTTTAAACTGACCGCCTGTAAAATTTGCTTTTTGCAATTGCGCATTGCTAAAATCCATATTAACCCATTCTTGACCAGGACCATTAAATTTTGCCCCTGAAGCATTCACACCTGATAAATCCATACTGTTGCGTCCGCCCCCACCAGAAAAATCACAATCTTTGCATTCGCGGTGATTTTCTAATGTGTCATAATTTAAACAAGCTTCGCTTCGGTTACCGCTCCATTCACATCGCTGTTCTCTTTGCGTATTATGGATTTCTGTTTCTTCATCACACTCTCCTGGGGTTCCGTTAGGAATAAGGGTTGATGTCCCCGCATAGCAGCCCCCGTTCTCGGGGTCACGTAAATCATGGGCATTTATCGACCCACTTTCCAAGTTTAAGAAAAGAAAGAAAATAATCGTATATATTGTCCAGTATTTTTTCATTTTTTAAATTTATTTCTTTATTTAAAAATTACGGACATTCAGATTCTTTCTTAACCTCAGGGGATGCGATATAATACTCATTATCTTTTTTACAAATTATGGATTCTTTTTGGTCGTATTTACTCACAAATGAATTAAAGTTTTCAACATATTCATCATCATCAATGCCTATGACGATATTTTGTAGATTATTCGTACCGCAGCTATCGTTCCAGCGCGTCACTATCTGCCCACAACTACCCCAGATATTGTCAAGACTGTAAGTCGCGTATGTGGGATTGAACAGGAAATAGGCTGTCATATTTGCTTGGGATTGAATATTATTATAGGTAGAAGCGTTATATATAAAATTGACACGATGATATTGAGTATTTTTTTCATCATCATAGTCGCTTGTAAAATTCGTGGGGTCTATTGCTTGCCAAACTAGGTATTGTTTAAGATTATAGCCTATAGATTGGTAGTTAGTTTGTGCTTTATAACAATTATTGGTTAATACAAAACCCTGGCTCGTATCCATATCACCGGGTACAGGAGTTGAGCTAGAGGAATAAGGGAGGGTTTTCCATGAATTATTTTTTTTATAATTAGTATAATATTGGCCCGTATAACAGCTACCCTCCCAGTTGCCTCTAGGGTTAGAAAACCAATAAGATTTCATGTTTTTCCATTCAAAATCTTTACAATTATTACCAAAATAAGCCTGGTAATTAACACTACCAGCATCAACTCCAAAACTACATTGCTGCCCTCCTGGGCCTATCATAAAAACCCCCATACCATTTCCATCTTGAACCGATACCTCTTGTTTGAAAGCCACAGTGAAGGTACTTAGTTCTGTTTCAGGATAGAGATCATAATAGCCCTTGATGTTGGGTGAATTCTTTGTATCAGTAATTTGTATTTGATTAGCGTTTTGATAAAATTCAAAGTAATAAGGACCATTATAGGCATCTTTAGATATTCTTCTTCCACCACATTCAATATTAACAACTTCATTTACGTTAATTAGATTAGTTGTCTTTGTTGTACTTCCGCTTACAGTAACGTTGGATTTTGTTGTGTCTACTTGATAGTTAAGATCGGTATCGGTCGTAACCTGTGTGGCACCAAAATTACTATCAGTATGAAGATTAAATGTAACTCCATAACTTTCGTTGATGGTTTGTGAATTGGATATACTTTGGGATTGCTCCAAAGCGAGTGAGCTTTGCCCGCTAAATTTGGTGGCATTATTTTTAGTACACCCATATCCGGTCAATTTTGTACTTGTTAATAAATCGGAACTTTGCATGGTATCGGTAAGCACCGCATTCGTGGATTTCCAATTTGTTGGATTCATTGTAAAGCCATTAATCCCCTTAGAGGTATCTAATTGCCACCCAGATGGGATCAAAGAGTTGATTGTACCGTTATCACTTAATTTTTGGTAAATACAATTATAAGGATCAAAGCTACCATCCGTACAATAGTTTGCTTTTGCAGAGCTGGTAGTCACTAGTATTGAAAATAAAATTAAAAATAAAGTAGCAGGAATTGTTAAATGTTTATACATGGCTTTTTTTGTTCTCCTTAAAATTAACTAACTATAAGGCACTGCACGTACACAAAGACTTATTGTTCGTGTGCTGAAATTAAAACAAAAAAAAGCATTTAAAAACAGTTAATGTAGTGTATGCCGTTTTCAGAGAAATACAATCATCAAGGCAACCCCCCGAACTATCAATCTTAATTATGATTTAGTGGGCCTCGCCCCAGTTTAATCCACCACCAAAGTCTACTTTTATGGGTGTTTGAAAAATTTTATATTTTTGATGGGAGGTCTCCATTAACTGAGTAATTTGTGGGATAAGATCTTTTTCATTTTTATGAATTTCAAACAATAGTTCATCGTGGACTTGAGAGGTCATTTTTGATTTACAATTATTAGCCTCCAAATATGTTTGGATATCCAACATCGCAATTTTGATCAGCTCAGATGCTGTTCCCTGTATGGGGGCATTAATGGCTTGGCGTTCTGCGAAAGAGCGGAGCATAAAATTTTTGGCATTAATATCTTTAATGTGTGACTTGCGCCCAAAGAGGTTTTCCACATAGCCTAGTTTTTTTGCTTTCTCCACCGTGGTCTTCATAAAATCATTGATGTTAGGAAACTTTTGAAAGTAGTTATCGATGAATAGTTTCGCCTCGGCATTGCTCACGCCTAATTGTTTGGCGAGGCCATACTGGCTAATTCCATAAATGATGCCAAAGTTAATTATTTTTGCCATGCGACGGTCATTGGCATTAATTTCTTTTTTATTAAACACTAATTGACCCGTGCTTTGATGAATATCTTGATCCTCTTGAAAGGCTTTTAATAAGTTAGGGTCTGCACACGCTTCACACAAAACCCTCAACTCAATTTGGGAGTAATCAAAACTATACAGTTCGTAATCCCTTTCAGCGATAAACGCTGTTCTAATTTTTTTTCCTATCTCCGTTCTAATAGGAATATTTTGAAGGTTGGGCTCCGAGGAACTGAGTCTACCTGTAATAGTGGCTGCAATATTAAAAGTACTGTGTACTCGATCCCGGGCGTCGGCGTGTTCAGCAAGCGAGGAGGTATAAGTAGAAACGAGTTTAGAATACTGTCGCCATTGCAAAATATGCGATGCGATCTCTACGCCCTCTTCCTCTAGTTGTTCTAAAACCTTCACATTAGTTTGAAAATCGCCTGCTTTGGTTTTTTTGGTCACTTTTAAATCCAGTTTTTTGAACACTTCAGTTAATTGTTTGGGAGAGCCAATATTAAATTCCTCGCCGGCTATTTTGAAGATTTTTTGCTCAATGACTTGGATTTCTTTATTCAGATCTTTTTCGAGCTCACTCAGAAATTTTAAATCAATCTTACATCCGTGGCTTTCTACGGTTTGCAGAACAAGACTTAGTTTTTTGTCGATATCATAGTAGATCCAGTTCTCGGAAGCTTCTGCGATTTGCTTTTTTAGTTGTAGATATAATTGAAAGGTAGCATACGCATCATGGGCAGCGTAATTCGTTGCTGCCTCTAAGGGGACTTCCGAAAAGTCGTTATAGTTTCTTTTAGATTCATTTTTGATGACATCTTTAAACTTCTCTTTTTCTTCCCCAAAATAATAATAATACAGGTCTTCTAAATTGTGTTTGGTCAAACCATTATTGATAAAATAAGACATCAGCAATGTATCTTGAAAAGATACAGTGTTTACACCAAAGCGCTTTAAGATAACACTATCGTATTTGGCGTTATGAAAAATTTTGATAATGGAAGCATCTTCGCAAAGGACGTTGAGTTCTTGTAGTACCTTTTTTTGCTCGGCCTCCTTTAGTTCATTTTCAGGTGATTTGAAAGGCAGGTAGTAAGCTTGGTCTGCGTTAGATAGGGAGATGCCTATGATTGTAGCTTGATTAACATCTAGGCTGTCGGTTTCTAAATCAATCGCAATTGCCTGTTCTATGTGTAGTGATTGGAGATAATCGATCATTTCTTTGGAAGATATAAGCGATTTAAAATCCAAAGTCTTTTTGGAGGTATGGGGTTTTGTTTCATGCAGCGAAGTTCTAATCAGTGATTTAAATTCATATTTTTTAAAAAATTCATTTAACTCAGGGGAGTCATCAAACTCCTTGAGTTGATCAATGGGGATAGGTAGTTCTAAATCATTTTTTAAGATCACTAGTTGGTGACTGATTTTGGCAGACTCTTCGTGGTCGTGAATAAGGTTTTTGATGCGCTCATTCGTAATTTGATCTTTTTTTGCCAAGAGTTCTTCAAAGCTGCCGAATTCATTGATTAATTTGGCGGCTGTTTTAGGTCCGATGCCAGGAACCCCTGGGATATTATCTACGCTATCGCCAATGAGCGCTTGGACATCGGTGATTTTATCCGGGCCAACACCAAATTTTTCAAAAACTCTGGCTTCATCAATTTCCACATTCTTCATGGGATCCATGATACGCGTATTATTCGATAAGAGCTGAAACAAATCTTTATCCGAACTATATACCGTGGTGGGGATTTTATTATTCTCTCCGTATTTGACATAACTTGCGATTATATCGTCTGCTTCAAAATCTTTTTTTTCGATGACGTCTAGCCCAAAGGCCTGAATAGCTTCTCGAATAATTCCAAATTGAGGAATTAAATCTTCTGGTGCCTCGGATCGGTTAGCTTTGTACTCGGAATACAGAGTATTGCGAAAAGTATTTTTGCCCGCATCCAAAATAATTAAAATTTTATCGTGGGGGTGCTCCTCAATTAAACGGAGCATCATATTGCAAAAACCATAGACGGCGTTGGTGGGGATGCCCTTGGAGTTGTTCATGGGCGGCAGTGCGTAATAGGCTCGGAAGATATACCCGGAACCGTCAACTAGTATAAGACGAGACTCAGGCATGCATGGAGAATAACAAAGATTAGGGTGCTAAGCTATTCTTTAGGTGCGTGTTTGTTTAGAATTCTTTGGAGAGTACGACGATGCATTTTAAGTCGGCGTGCTGTCTCTGAGACGTTGCGATTACACTGTGTGAACACCCTTTGAATATGTTCCCAACGAATACGATCCGCGGACATAGGGTTTTCTGGGGGAGGTGGTAAAGAAGAAGCAGTTGCAGACATTAAGGATTTTTCAATATCATCCACGTTAGCCGGTTTAGTTAAATAATCATCCGCTCCCAGTTTGACTGATGAAACCGCTGTTGCAATATTTCCGTAGCTGGTCAACATCACAGTACGGCATTGAGGGTTTTGTTCTTTGATAACTTTAATAACATCTAATCCCGAACCATCGCCTAATCGTAAATCCACGATTGCGTAATTAAAATTGTTGTTTGCTAAAATTTCCAATGCTTCTTTTTTGGATCCCGCCGCGGTGACGATAAAATCTTTGCGCTCAAAGGAGGTGGTTAGTCTCTCGCGAAAAGGTTTGTCGTCCTCAATAATAAATAAAGTTTTTTCCCTATCCGAGTTTGTCTCTAAATCCGCCATGTTACAATTACTTCTGCTCCGTCATTATTTTGTACAATGATTTCTCCGTTAAGATTTTCAATCATCTGCTTCGTTATAAATAGGCCTAAGCCCATATTAACCCCCGTTTCGGGTCTGCTAGAATAGAATGGTTTTCCAAAATTTGCTATAAACTTTTTATCAAATCCGGGGCCGTCATCGCGAATTTTAATGTGATACAAGTCCTGCTCCACTTCCGCAATCACGAGGATTTGTTTATTTGCAAAGCTTATTGCATTTTTAATAATGTTATTCATGGCGATATTCAGCTCTGGGGTGATAGTGATCGTAATATTTTTGGATAAGGGATCGGATCGATAATCCAATTTAATATTTCTATAATTTTGCGCAAACTGTTCGCATAGGGATTGTGGGTAGGCATCCAAGGACATCGTGCTGACTTCTTTGGCAACCTCCTTACTCTCTGGGTTAGTCGATAGTTCTTTTAATATCAGTTTTAAGCGATCCAACTCTACTTTGAGCGTATTGATATCTTGCCTGTATTTTTCTTTGAGGGAGGAGTCCTGATCAAAATCATTAACAATTAAATTAATGGTATTCAAAGGAGTGCCTAGTTCATGAACTGCCGCTGCAGCTAGTCCCCCCACCTTCAGTAATTCTTTTTCATTTTGGAGTTGCTGACTGGCCAACTCGTATGCGGTTTGGGTATTTTTATAGTTCAGCGAAAAATAATATAAGTAGAAGACTAAAAAAATGCTGCTTAAAAATAAGGAAATCATAATGGCTAAACTGTAATTAAAGTTCATATTTGGTTGAACTAAGGATGGCAGTTCAACATAGAAATTGAATAGCAGTGCATAGCAAACTAAAGCTACGCTGAGGATGACTAAGATACGCTCAATACTTAAATACGAGGCGGCAATAGCTATGGGCGCCAATAAGATAAAGATGAAGGGATTGGTGTAGCCGCCATTAAAGGCAATCAAACAAGATATTTGCAGTACATCAAAACATAAAAATAAAAAAATTTGTTTTTCTGAAAAAATTTTATTGCCTTGATCTAATAAATAATAAGAGAGCCCGAGGCTTAATAATAAGAACAATGCTATCGTCCAGGACGCGATAATAACCGTTTGGGAAAAATCAAAAAAATATTGCGATAAGCCTAAAGTGATTGCCTGGCCAGCAAATGCGATAGATCGTATTAATAAAAAATCCGATGAATTTACAAATAGATATTTTCTATTACTCTTCAACTTAGATGTCTAAGTTTGCAACCTTAATAGAGTTGTCTTGGATAAAATTCTTGCGATCAGTCACGTCATCCCCCATGAGCATGATTAATTGTCGTTCCGTGTGTACCTGATCTTCCAGTTTTACCTGTAAAAGCTTACGATTATTGCGGTCTAGAGTGGTTTCCCATAATTGCTCGGGGTTCATCTCTCCAAGCCCTTTGTATCGACTGATTGACTGGCCTTTCTTACTCATATCGAATAGAGTGTTAAAAAATTCTACCAAGCCATAACACGTATGTAGCTCTTTAGAGGTTAGTTTCATAATACCAAAATTGGTCTGGGTAGATTTGGCAAATCCCATTTTGTGGTACTCTGCTAAGTTCTGTGCGGTAATAAATTCTCGAATATGTAATAATTTTTCTAAAGGGACCTTAATAATTTTATTATACCCTTCTTTCTCCTGCAAAAATACGAGTTCATTACTAATCATACTTTGAAAAGTAAACTTGATATTTTCTTCTTTATAAATCTCATTCAAATTCCCTAGTAAGTTTTTAAAATTATTTTTATCTACTTTGGGAGGGTGAAAATCTTCTAAGAAAAGGCCCGTGTTGATAATTTGATCAAAAAACTTATGGTCTAAATACGTTAAATCTAAATTTTGATAAGCCGAATTGGCTTTAGCAGCTAAGTCGATTAATTCATTTAACTCTGTTTCTTTTAGTTGAACTTTTTTCTTTTTATCATAAACATGAAAATCTAATTCATCTTTATTGTTAATTAAAAGATATTTGGTTAACTCTCTATCATCTAATAAATAATTTTCTGAGTTTCCTTTTTTAACTTTATATAAAGGCGGTTGCGCAATGTAAAGGCGGCCAGAGGTAATAATCCCTCGCATGAATTGATAGAAGAAAGTTAACAAGAGTGTTCGAATGTGACTGCCGTCCACATCTGCGTCTGTCATAATAACGATTTTGTGATATCGCATGGAGTCTGGGTTAAAATATTCACTGGGATTAAAATCTTTTTCTGTTGGGGGATTACCGTAGCCTGCGCCAATGGCAGTGATCAGTGCGGAAATTTCATTATTTTCTAGTATCTTGTGCGGGTTGGCTTTAATGACGTTTAAAATTTTACCTCGCAGAGGCAGGATAGCTTGCGTTGCTCTATCTCTTCCTTGCTTAGCTGAACCTCCCGCCGAGTCACCCTCAACGATAAATAACTCTGAGTTAGCAGGATCTTTTTCTTGGCAATCCGCCAGTTTCCCCGGCAAAGAAGAGGACTCTAAGACGTTTTTGCGTCTGGTTAATTCTCGTGCCTTTCGAGCAGCTTCCCGTGCGCTGGCTGCCTCAATAATTTTAGAGACTATCTTTTTGGCTTCTCCAGGAGTTTGTTCTAACCAAGCACTTAACTGCTCG
>Ga0181552_10000642_pt1 | contig 26740 bp, 28 predicted proteins | sample 011ome_18_FD_130583 | JGI IMG/M metagenome (GOLD analysis project Ga0181552, IMG submission 130583) | Coastal salt marsh microbial communities from the Groves Creek Marsh, Skidaway Island, Georgia - 011501BT metaG (megahit assembly) | ecosystem: Environmental > Aquatic > Marine > Intertidal...
CTTTTACTGACAAGTCCTCAATCCATCCATAGAATGGTGCATGCCTCATTTCAATTGAGATAAACAACATTTTATATATTGCAAAAAAGAAAGGTATTTGTATCAAAATTGGTAAGCATCCTGAAACTGGATTGACTTTTTCTTTTTTGTACAAAGCCATCAACGCCTGCTGCTGCTGCTGTCTATCATCTTTGTATAAATCTTTAATTCGCGTCATTTCTGGTTGAAGTAATTTCATTTTAGCCATTGAAATAAAAGACCAGTTTGCCAGAGGAAAGAATACTATTCTGGTAATTACAGTAAGTATGATTATGGCAATTCCAAAGTTTCCAAAAAGTTCATAAAAATATGAAATCGCGTAAAATAATGGTTTTGTGATAAAATAAAACCAACCCCAATCAATCGCTAAATCAAAATTATAGATATTAAATTTTTCTTGATAAAGATCCAGAAGATCAGCCTCTTTTGCACCGGCAAAAACTTTACTATCAATTTCAATTTTTGTGTTTGGCTTTATGTTGTATGACTCAAGAGATCTAAAATAAGCAACATATCCGAGATTTTCATCATAAGCATAAATACTTTTAAAAGGTATATTTTGATTTGGTATTAAGGCAGCTAACCAATACTTATCAGTAATTCCAATCCACCCATTATCACTTTCAAAATTTAGTACTTTTTTATCTTCCTTAAGATCATCGTAGTCAATCAGTTCTAGCTCTTCTTGTAAAACTCCAATTGGACCTTCATGCAATATAAACATACCTGATAGAGTTGGTGCTTTTTTCCTAATTACTTTACTGTTATTGTTAACGATAATTTCTTTTGAAGAGTTATTTATTACAACTTGCCTTACGCTGAAAAGATAGTCTTTATCGACACTTATAAATGTTTTAAACACTTGACCTGACTGATTTGACCATTCAAGCTCAATTTCATTATTTTCATCAAGTATTGTAGATTTGCCTTTTATACTCCAAACTGATTTGGAGTCAGGAACATTAAAATTTGCATCTTTAGGCTTAATCCAGCCAAATGATATCTCGAGGCCATCACGTGTATCCCCGGGGGATAAAAATCTGATTTTTTCTGAGTCACTTTCGAGGGTTTGATTATACTTTTTAAGCACTAAGTCATCTATTTTGAGGCCAAGTAGATTAATTGAACCAGACAAACTAGGTGTTTTAATGCTTATTCTTTTCGAATTTTGCAATGACTCATTCAAAGATACTATTTCATCTGGTGAGACTATTGCCGCATCACCTATGTCAAAACTGTTGAAATCAGTACTTGTATTTTCATCATCAATCTTATTACTAACTTCTGGTAATTGAGGGTTTACATTTGAATCTTCTATTGGAGGAGCTTCAAATAATATTGACCATATCAACAGTATTCCGACTGAAAGTGTAATTGCTAATATTAAATTCTTGTTATCCATAATATTACTGTTTTTTTGGTGGAACGGGATCAAACCCCTCCTTACTTCCTAAAAATTTAAATGGGTGACAGTGAGATATCCTTTTTATTCCCATAATTATTCCATGAATCAAACCATGGACTTCAATAGCTTCTTTCATATAACTAGAACAGGTAGGTTGGAATCTACATGATTGAGGAAAATAGGGAGATATGAGTCTCTGATATATTACGATGATAAAAATAAATACATGTTTCATTTTATATAACTCTAACTTTTATGAATTTTATTTATAGCGAATTCTATTTCTGATTTTAATTTATCAAATGAAATAATAAGAGCATTTTTTTTTCCTATCATAACATAATCCCACCTTTTATCTTCAATATTATTAAATACATCCTGTGCAGCTGATTTTAATCTTCTTTTTATCCTATTTCTAATGACTGCGTTACCATTTTGTTTGGTAACTGTATATCCCATACGAGGTTTTTTTGAGTTAAAATTTTCCATTCCCTGTAATAAAAAAGAATGACTTCGATGAAATTTTCCGCTTTTAAGTCTCTTAAAATCCTTTGAGGATTTGAGAGTTTCAATTTTCATGCTTCATTAAGAAAATGTTTAGGACTAGGCTGATAATTCTTTTCTGCCTTTTGAACGACGCCGAGCTAAAATTATTCTTCCATCTTTAGTGGCTGATCGAGCTCTGAAACCGTGCCTGCGTTTTTTTACTAAGTTACTTGGCTGAAATGTTCTTTTCATAATCTTTGACTATATTTGTTAGTGGCTTATAAATGGCATTAGCACTATAGTCAAATAATAACAATTTCAGTTATTGATGGATGAGCAAAGGTATTAAAATTGGCATAATTACAGCAATTTTTCTGGCAATTATCATATATATAATCGGCAATTATAATCCAATTTCAATGGAATTTATTATTACCCAACATGGATTAATATCTGAGTTTATCAATGAAAATTATTATACATCTTTAATAATTTGTATTCTTGTTATTGCAATTTCAATCTCATTAATGGGCCCTATTACACCGGTATGCATTCTATCAGGGTTTTATTTTGGCTTAGTAAGCGGTTTAATCATCTGCATTATAGGGGAGGTTATAGGGGCAGTAATTGTATTCATTTATGCAAGGTATTTTTTTAAAAATTATCTTTTGAATAAGCTTGGTAATAAATTTAGAACTTTTAAAAATGGATTTAATAGAAATGCAATAAGTTATTTACTTTTCATCCGAGTTATAGGAGGGGTTCCTTTTGGTGTTCAGAATCTTCTTCCTGCTATTTTTGATATGAAATTTAGAGATTACTTTATTGCGACTGTATTTGGTGTAATACCTTGGGCATACATTCTATCGAGTATTGGAAATGGTATTGGTGATATAGTAGAAGCAAGAGAATTTGATAGTAGTGTGTTATTTAATTTAAATAATTTTCTACCAATTCTTCTCATAGGTTTGATAGTTTTATTGCCTATAGCTTTTAAATTTATAAAAAAAAGAATTAAGTCATAATATATTTTATTATGCTATATTTCAATGATTGCGCCGGTGGCTCAGCTGGATAGAGCACCAGACTACGAATCTGGGGGTCGGGAGTTCGAATCTCTCCCGGCGCACCACTATTAAATTATGACGAACTTAACAAATACTCAAAAAGGAACATTGTTTGCATTTATTGGAGTAATGATAATAACTCCTGATACTCTCTTGATTAGACTTATTAGTTTAGATACATGGAGCGCTCTTTTTTATCGTTCACTTTTTCCTTCAGTTGCTCTTTTTATTGGATATCTAATTTTATTCAAAGGCAAAACCCTAAATGACTTTTATGATATGGGTATTCCAGGAGTCATTAATGCTTTATTTATTCTTTTTTCAAATATCACTTTTATTTTTGCTGTGGCGAATACAAATGTTGCTAATGCATTAATAATGATCAGTCTAATTCCATTAGCCGCAGCATTGTTCTCAGCAATTTTTCTAAATGAGCGGGCATTATTATTGACTTGGTTAAGTATGATTGCATGTTTAATAACTATTATTTTTATATTTTATGAGTCCTATGAAATGGGACGATTTCTTGGTGATTTTTTTGGATTATTATGTGCTTTGAGTATGGGAGCTAGTTTGACAGTAATGAGACGATATAACCATATAAATTTTGTTCCCTCCTATATATTTGCTAAATTTTTAACAGCAGTAGTAGCTCTCCCTTTTGCATCTACTTTAGTTATTGGAGGATTTGATCTATTATTCTCGTTATTGATGATTATCACTGTTGGTGTGTCTTTTCTTTTTATAACTATTGCTCCAAAATATGTAACTTCTCCTGAAGTTGGTATTTTTTTTCTACTCGAAACAGCCTTTGGACCCCTCTGGGTTTGGTTTTTTATAGCTGAAGAACCAACAAGAAATACGCTGATTGGAGGATCAATAATTGTATTGATTATTTTCATTCACTCACTAATCATGATAAAAAAAGAAAAAAAAAGAGATGATGCTCTATTATCAAAATAGTAAATATTCAATTTTATTAATTTTATTTTTTCTATTCAGTTGTGCTCAACCTCAATCTTCATTGCCTAGTTATGATCAGCAGCTATCAATTGATGAACAAAAAATTCAAAATCAACTTTTTGCTGATAGTTGGCTTAGAACTTATCAATCTTTTGTGCCTATTGGAATTGATATGCTTTACAAAGCTTCAGAATTTTGTAAAGGGGAAGATATAATATTTGGTTTAGGTGTGGATGTTGCAACAAAATTTGATGCTCCAGAACCGATAAGAGATGAAATCAATTCAATATTAAATCTAAATGATGGTCTAAAAATTGTTGCTATTGGAAACGATAGCCCCGCTGCAAGAAATGGACTAAGGATTGGAGATGAAATAATCAAAATTAATGGTAAAAAAGCTCCTAGTGGTGATAAAGCAATTTATGATTTTTATAAACACGTAAGTAAGAAAAATGCGTCAACCATTAATCTTAAAATTTCTCGTAATGGTAGTGAAAATGATTTTTCCATACTAACAGAAGCAAGATGCAGATTTAATTACGCGATCGATTTAGACAATAATACTTTCAATGCATATGCTGATGGAAATAATATTGTATTTTCACTGCGTATGGCAAAATGGCTTCTTCAAGATGAAATGGGGGTACCCATTGTCTTCGCTCATGAGCTTGCGCATAATGCCAACCATCATGTCGCGGATAAAATTCAAAATGCCAATACAGGCGCTCTAGTTGGTTTACTTTTAGGAATTGCAATTGGAGCTAATCCAGCTGATGCCATGGATCTAGGAGCGAATATTGGTGCTACTTCTTACTCTATAGATTATGAAAATGAGGCAGACTACTTAAGTGTTTATATATTAGCCTTATCTGGCTACGATATTTCTAAAGCTCCAAATTTTTGGAGACGATTTGCAGTTGAGGTGCCAAACTCAATATACTCAGGTGGAGGAACTCATCCTTCAACTAGTGAGAGATATGTAAGACTTGAAACATATGTAAAAGAAGTACAAGATCAACTTGATAGAGGTGTCAATTTAATGCCAAAATATAAAAGTAATTAGGAGACAAATATGAGCTTACAAAACAGTGTAATTGTTGTTTTAATTTTGATATTCTTATTTTCTTTAGGGTTGAGTTTTTTACTATCAATTATTTAGGCAATTCTAAATTTTTTACTAACTTTTTTTCGACTTCTAATTGATGTAAGCGGTTGAAATGCCATCGTATGATGATGTTCGCAGTAAACTTTTTCATTTGTTTTTCTACCACAAAACTTAAAATCATTTTCGCCCGGTTCCCCTAAAGGCCAGCGACACATACCATCTTTTATATCAAGAAATTGAGTAGGGTTCATTGGTTCATCGACTTGGGTTGAAATTTCAACAATTTTTTTGTTGTAAGGACTATTTTTCTTTTTTCTAACTATTGAGATAGAAGAATTTTTACTTTTAGATTGCATACGCCCAGACAAGCCCAATCTATGAGCTTTACCAATTACAGCATTTCTTGTCATATCGCCAATTTCGTGGGCTATTCTGCTTGCTGTCAGTCCCTCATCCCAAAGTTTTTTTAAAACCTCAATTTTTTCATGTGTCCAAGCCATATTTCCTCCAAAAGTTGATCAAATTTAACACCACATATAGGAATATTGCAATACAAATACACAATATATGGAAAATTTATATGAATTCTTTGTTTTTTGTAAAAAGATAAATGAATTCATATATTAAAGGTAAAAATTGAAATCTATTTATTAATGACTTTTTTAACAATTTATTTAAATAGACTTTATGAGTGCATATTATATTCGATTTATAACTCTTTATATCAAAGAGCTTAGAAGATTTACTAAGATACCTGGTCAAACAATATTAGCACCTGCCGCAACTACTCTTCTATTCATGATAATTTTTAGTACCGCAATTGGAACTTCTAGAAATGAATTTATAGTTACTGATTTTAAAACTTTTTTATTTCCAGGATTAATCATGATGACAATTATACAAAATGCATTTATGAATAACTCATCATCATTACTAATGTCTAAGGTTCAAGGCAATATTGTTGATTTATTAATGCCTCCCATATCAAATTTTCAAATTATAATTACTTTTATACTTGTTGGTATTACTCGAGGCTTAATAGTTGCTATGGCCTCTGCTATTTTTATGTCACCTTTTGTTCAAATAGAAACATATAGTTTTGGTATAATTTTATTTTTTGCAGTATTTTCATCTGCCATACTTTCATTAATAGGTTTGCTAACTGGAATTTGGGCTGACAAATGGGATCATCTAGGCACAGTAGATAATTTTATTATCATTCCTCTTTCTTTTTTATCTGGGACGTTTTATTCAATTAAAGTACTCCCTGAATTTATTCAAAATCTAAGTCTATTTAATCCTTTTTTTTATATGATTGATGGATTTCGTTATGGTTTTATAGGTTCAAGTGATGTTGAACTTATGGTTTCAATGCAAATTTTAGTAATTTGTTTTATTATTCTGTTGTTCTTTTCCTATTTCGTTTTACAAAGTGGATACAAATTAAGACATTAGTATGACAAATATTTTAAAAACTTATCCAAGGTCAAATCTTACATTTGTTAACGGTGAAGGATCTTATCTAATTGAACAAAATGGAGACAAATATTTAGATTTTGGATCAGGTATAGCAGTAAATTCATTAGGTTATTCTCATCCAGTATTAAATAATGCTCTGACTGAGCAAGCCAAAAAACTATGGCATGTATCAAATGTGTACAATATTCCTGAACAAGAAGTGCTTGCAAAAAAACTATGTGAATTAAGTTTTGCAGACTACGTTTTTTTCTGTAATTCAGGGACTGAGTCAATAGAGGCTGCAATAAAAATTGCACGAAGATATTTTTATTCTACAGAAGGCTCAGTTACAAAAAATAAGATAATTACATTTACAGGGTCATTTCATGGAAGAACTCTAGGCGCTCTTGCTGCTGGAGGACCTTCTAAACTTGAGAGCTTTAATACATCAATCGATGGATTTATTAATCTACCCTTTGGTGACCATGAAGCTCTTAAAGAAGCTATTGATCAAGATGTTGCTGCTATACTTGTAGAGCCCATTCAAGGTGAAGGTGGAGTATCTGTAATACCAGAGCATTGTTTGGAAGGTTTAAGAAAAATTTGTGATGAGAAAAATATTTTACTTATATTTGACGAAGTTCAATGTGGAATTGGAAGGTCAGGAAAAATGTTTGCTCATCAGTGGAGTGGAATTGTTCCTGATATTATGACAATTGCAAAAGCGCTCGGCAATGGTTTTCCTATTGGTGCATGTTTGACCTCGAAAAAAGTTGGTGAAACTATGGGTCATGGTACTCATGGATCAACATTTGGTGGAAATCCACTAGCATGTTCTGTGGGAAGATCTGTACTTGAATTAATGGACTCAGAATTTTTTTCTAATTTAAGTAAAACCTCTAATTACTTGATAGATGAATTATCTAAAATAATAAATGATTTTCCTAAAATTATTGCTGAAGTTCGAGGAAAAGGTCTAATTTTAGGTTTGAAATGTAAAATTGAAAACACAGCATTCGTTGATGAGTTAAGGAATCATAAAATGTTGACAATAAAAGCTTCAGATAATGTTGTTAGGCTTCTTCCACCACTTAATATTTCAATAAAAGACTGTGATGTCGCTTTATCTATTATCAGAAAAGCTTGTAAAAAACTGAGTTAACTATGAATAATTTCTTATCAATCTATGATGTAGATCATCATTTAGTTCAGAGTTTTATTTCTAATGCGATCAACATAAAGTCTAATAAAGAAAATGACGACAAGAATTTTGCCGATGGTAAAATTCTTGCTTCAATTTTTGAAAAGCCTTCTACCAGAACCAGATTATCTTTTGACGTTGCAATGAGAAAGCTTGGAGGCCAGTGTATTGTGATTGATCAAAATAAATTACATTTAGGCAATAATAAAGAAAGTATAAGTGATACCGCTAAAACTATGTCACAATATGTGGATATAGTCATGTATCGTTCTCAATCACACGAAACTATTCAACAAATGGCAAGTTTTTCATCAATACCAATTATAAATGGTCTTTCAGATTTTTCGCATCCATGTCAAGCAATGGCAGATTTAATGACAATTTATGAAAAAAAATCAGGCTTAGATGGCGTAAGAGTTAATTGGATTGGTCCTATCACAAATGTAACTCGATCATGGATTGAGATTGCAAATTTAAATCTTGGTATAAACTTAAGTATCTTTACTAATGATTATTATATCGATGAATATAGCAAAAAATGTGAGATGTATAATGTAAAACCTGATTTAGAAAAAATTAAAATTTATAATAATATAAAAGATATTAGTAGAGCAGATGTAGTTATAACTGATACCTGGGAGTCAATGGGAGAAAAAATACAAGAAAAAATTATTTCTGAATTAGGTGAATATACAGTTAATGAGAAAATAATGAATCTTGTAGGAAATGATTGTATTTTTATGCACTGTTTGCCTGCTAAAAGAGGGCAAGAAGTAACCTCAGATGTTATTGATGGTCCACAATCAGTTGTATGGGATGAGGCACAAAATAGACTTCACATACAAAAAGAGATATTGAAATGGTGTCTTTAATTACTTTCTCCAAAAAGCAGGAAGAAATAAAACTAAAATAGTGAATAGTTCAAGTCTACCTAATAGCATAGAGATGATGAGTATCCACTTTGCTGTAACCGAAAGACTATAAAATGTACTTTCAGGTCCTATTGTTGAACCTAAGCCAGGACCAACGTTTGCTAAAGAAGTAGCAGCCGCTGACAGTGATGTAACGAAGTCCAGATTCGTCATTGATAATAATAAAGTTATAGCGACAAAAACCAAAATAAAAACAAAGAAAAAACTCATGACTGATGTAGTTACGTCACTTTCTAACTTCTTATGATTATAATGAGGAACAAACACTCCGTGAGGGTGCAATAATTGCTGTATTTGATTTTTGAATGTTTCAAATAAGATTTGAAATCGAAAAACTTTTATCCCACAGGTTGTTGATCCTGCACACCCTCCAATAAACATACCAAAAAAAAGTAGATAAATTGGAAATGGTCCCCATAAATTATAGTTATCAGTTGTATAGCCAGTTCCTGTTATTATTGAAGTAACATTAACAAAGCCGTGTCTGATAGACTCATTTAAATTTTTAATATCATTTAGCCATAGATAAAAAATTACCAAGATAACACTAGTGAAAATAATAATAAGAAATGCTCTTACCTGAGTATCATTAAAGACTGATTTGAATTGCTGTTTAGAAAATTTTAAATATATAAGAATAGGTAAGCTACTTAAAATCATAAAAATTGCAGAGGTATACTCAATATATGAATTATTAAAAAAACCAATCGATTCATTTTTTGTAGAAAATCCCCCAGTTGCTATTGTAGTCATTGCATGAGCAAAAGAGTCAAACGCGTTCATCCCAAAGATCCAATAAAGAGCAAAGCAAGAGAAAGTTAAAACACAATAAATTGCAATTACTGCAGTAGAAATCTGCGCTGTTCTAGGTAATATTTTATCAGTAGTATCAGAGGACTCAGCCCTAAAAACCTGCATGCCACCGACCTGTAGTACGGGAAGTATACTTAAGGCCATTACAATAATACCTACACCACCAACCCATTGCAATAGAGCTCTCCAAATGAGAATACCTTCTGACATATCACTGATATTTTGAATAACTGATGAGCCTGTTGTAGTTACACCAGACATTGACTCAAAAAAAGAGTCAGTAAAATTCATATTTGTCTCAGATAAAAAAAATGGAATACAACCAAATAGTGCTATTAGTAACCAGGAAGAAGATGTTAGAAGAAAGGCATCCTGCATAATGAGTCTTTCTTTATTGCTACCTCTTGTAGATAGGAAGAGAGCAATGCCAAAAGAAACTGATATCAGCGCGCTAATTAGAAAAGAAAACCAAGAAGTATTTTGATAAACAAGATCAAAAATCAAAGGAATGAACATCAATATTCCAATTGCAATAAGCAATATGCCTAATACATTAAGTATTAATTTAAAATGCAGCATTATTTGTAAATAATTTTATATTAGTTTTTTCTGAGTATAGGACCTTGATTGAGCATACTGTAAAACTCTCTTCGAGTAGATGCATCAGTTCTGAATTTTCCTAGAAGTTTGCTTGTTACCATTGATATTCCTGGCATGTGAACACCTCTAGTAGTCATACATTCATGTTGAGCTTCTACGACTACGGCAACACCTTTAGGTTTCAAGCATTCTTGAATACAAGTAGCAATTTCTGATGTTAACTTTTCTTGAACCTGCATTCGCTTAGCAAATATATTAGTAATTCTTGCTAACTTACTTATTCCGACAACTCGTTTATTAGGGAGATATGCTACATGGGCATTTCCAATGAATGGAGCTATATGATGTTCACAATGGGATTCGATTCTAATATCTTTTAACATTATTACTTCATCATACCCACCAGTCTCAGAAAAAGTTCTTTTTAAAATTTCTTTCGGATCTTCGTTATAACCAGAAAACCAATCATTGTATGCATTAACTACTCGCTTAGGAGTATCAATTAAACCCTCACGATTTACATCATCGCCAGCCCATTTAATTAATGTACGAACAGCTTCTTCAGCTTCTTTTCTCGATGGTTTCTTATTTACTTTTTTGCTCATAAGTGATGAAAATGATTTTTATATCAAAAAGCAGTTTTTATATATATTAATTACTTGATGCAATATTTAAATATACTGATTAATCTAAAAAACCATGAAAAAGTAAGTTTTTTTAAATTTGTGTTTAATAAGTTAGTGTATAATAACAAGTGCGAAAATGCCTAAAAATCCAGAAATTATCGAATTATTATCTCAAGCTAAGTGTTGGCCTTTTATTGAGGCAAATAGAGTATTAAGTCGTATTGAAAAGAGCTCAAAAGAAGAAATTAATCTCCAAACTGGCTACGGTCCTAGTGGACTTCCACATATAGGTACATTTGGTGAAGTTGCTCGAACAACCATGATTTTAAATGCTATCGAAAAAATTTCAGAAAAAAAAGTAAATTTAATTGCCTTTTCTGATGATTTGGATGGACTTAGAAAGATACCTGATAATGTTCCTAATCAGGAGAAGCTACAAACGTATTTAAATCAACCTCTAACAAGTGTACCTGATCCATTTGAAAAATATGATAGCTTCGGTGAACACAATAACTCAATGCTAAAGGCATTTTTAGATGATTTTGGATTTAGGTATAATTTTAAAAGTGCAACAGATTTATATAAAAGTGGTTTTTTTAATGAGCAATTAAAAAATGTTTTAAAAAATTATGAAAAAATTAAAAATATAATTTTACCAACTCTTGGTGAAGAACGAAGAAAAACTTATAGTCCATTTTTACCAATTTGTAAAAAAACTAATAAGGTTTTGGAGGTAGAGATTTTACGTACCAATATTGAGAATTATTCAGTTGTGTATAATGATGAAAGTGGAGATGAAGTTGAAGTTTCTGTGCTAGATGGTAACTGTAAATTGCAGTGGAAAGTTGACTGGGCCATGCGATGGATAGCTTTGGGTATCGATTACGAAATGTACGGAAAGGATCTTATTCCAACATTCCAACTATCTGCAAAAATTTGTAAAGCACTTGGTGGAAATCCTCCTGAAAACTTTTTTTATGAACTATTTTTAGACCAAAATGGTGAAAAGATATCAAAATCAAAAGGTAATGGGTTGAGTATTGAAGATTGGTTATCTTATGCCCCACAAGAAACATTAACTTATTTTATGTATCAAAATCCTAGGAGAGCAAAAAAATTATTTTTAGAAGTTATACCTAAATCAACAGATGAATTTCTTTCACATCTTAATAAATTTGAAGAGCAATCTTTAGATCAAAAAATTGAAAATCCTTACTGGCATATATCTAATGGAATTAATTATTTGGGCAATATGCCCATTAGCTACAATCTGATACTAAACTTAGTTTCAGCAAGTGGAAGCAATGATCCAAATTTAATATTAGACTTTGTTAGAAAATATGTGGGAAATATTGATGATAAGAGTCTTCAATTCATTTTGAAACTAATTGATGGTGTTATTAACTATTATAATGATATTACTAAGTCCTCAGTTTCATATAAAAAACCAAGCGCAGAAGAGCTAAAAATCTTTGAAGATCTTATTAAAAGGCTCTCGGCAATGACAGGTGCGCATAGCGCAGAAGAAATACAGACAGAAATATACCAAATTGGAAAGGATTATAATTTTACTAATCTACGTGACTGGTTTAGTTTGATTTATCAAGTGCTTTTTGGAAAAACTGAAGGCCCAAGATTTGGATCATTTGTAGCAATTTACGGAATAGATAGAACTATCCAATTAATAAAAGATAGAGCTTTCTGAAATAGATAATGGAAAAGTATCTACTAAACTTAATAAAATCATTTCAACCAGAAACTTCTCATTTTTTAACTATCCAAATTTTAAAGTATCTAGCATTTGGAATGAATCAAAGAAATGATCACCCTAGCCTTACTTGCTCGATTGCAGGGCTAAAATTGAGAAATCCAATTGGTTTAGCTGCCGGTTTTGATAAAAATGCTGAAGTAATTAATGCTATGCAAAAACTAGGGTTTGGATTAATTGAATGTGGTACAACTACTATTAAACCACAATATGGAAATCCCAAACCAAGAGTTTTCAGGCTTCTTGAGGATAGGGCATTGATTAATAGACTGGGATTTAATAATAAAGGTATTGATAGTTTTTCAGTAAATTTCAATAAAAGAAAAAAGAATATTAGCATAGTAGGTGCTAATATCGGCCCAAATAGAGATTCAAGTAATTTTATCAATGATTATCTTATCTTGTTTGAAAAAATTTATTCTGATGCAGATTATATAACTATTAATCTTTCATCTCCAAATACAGAAGGACTTAGAGATATCCAAAAAATCGAGTCACTTGATACTCTGACTAAAGAACTAAAGATGATCAAAGATAGCAAGTCAATACAGAAAAATATTTTCTTGAAAATAGATCCTGATAGCTCTGAAAAAGATTACGATGATATAATTAATATTGTCTATAAAAATAATATTGATGGTTTAATTGTTTCAAATACATCAACTGAAAGACCTTCCGGCTTAGCAAATAGACTCTTTCGAGAAAAGGGAGGGCTGTCAGGAGTCCCTATTAGAGATAAGTCTAATGAAGTTTTAAAGCTTATTTCAACAAAAACTAAAGGTGAAATTTCACTTATTGGTGTTGGAGGCATTTCCAATGCGGCTGATGTATATAAAAAAATAAAATTAGGCGCTTCCGCTGTTCAACTTTATACAGCTTTAACTTATGAGGGGTCTAGACTTATTGAAAATATCAAGAAAGATCTTGTAGATTATCTTGAGAAGGATAATTTTGAAAATATTGAGCAGGCAGTTCGCTCTGAAATAAATAATTAAATTTGGAATGAAACAAAATAAAAAAAGTATATTTATTACAGGAGCAGCATCTGGAATTGGAAAAGCTACTGCTATTTATTTTGCAAAAAAGGGTTGGGAAGTAGGATTATTTGATATCAATGAAGAGGGCCTTATTGAGGTTGCTCGAGAAATTGGTCATAACTTATGCATGTATCAAAAACTTGATGTAACAAACGTAAAGGAATGGGAGAAAGCAAGAGAATCATTTGAAAAGTATACAAACGGTAAATGCGATTTATTTTTTAATAATGCTGGAATTGCAAATTTTACCGGAAGAGTAGAGGATATTCCGATTCAGGAGTCTAAAAAAATTGTAGACGTTAATTTGAATGGCGTAATTAATGGTATCTATGCAATTCTACCTTTACTTAAAAAAACTAACCAAAGCGTTATAGTTAATACATCATCTATTGGTGGATTTGTACCTGTTCCAGGTGCCGCGGTCTACTCTGCTACAAAATTTGCAGTCAGAGGATTAACAGAGTCTCTGAATGTAGAGTTTCATAAATATGGAATTTCTGTTTGTGAAATTAATCCATGGTTTACAGAAACTCCTATACTTAATGCTGAACAAGTTACTGAGAGAATGGATGGAACTTTTAATAGAGATAAAATAAAAGAGATTTCAAAAATTTATCCTGCTGAAAAAGTAGCTGAAGCTGTCTTATCCGTCTATAAAAGTAGAAAAGTTCATAATAAAGTTGGATGGGAAGGTAAATTTGCTTCTTTTGTTATGAATTATTTTCCATTCATAATTAGAAGCTTCTCACGGAATATGTATAAAAAAAACTTCGATTAAACAGACCTTTTTGCTTTGTCTGCATCATTTGAAGCTTTAATCATATTTCTTAATTGATCCCATTCCTGATCGGTAACATCTTTTAGCATTTCGTAAAAATTACCAGCATGATTCAGCCACTGAGCGCCATCTATTGCAATGATTTCTCCTGTTAGATATTCACATCCATCTGCCATTAAGAAAGTTGCAAGGTTTGCTAGCTCACTTAATTCTCCAGTTCTTTTCATTGGTATAGCATCCATTAAATTCTTCCCTTTATCACCTGGAGCTAATCTATCCCATGCACCTTTAGTTGGAAAAGGCCCAGGAGAAATACCATTTAATCTTATTCCTCTATTTCCCCATTCAGCTGCTAAAGACCTAGTCATAGTTGCAAGACCTGACTTAGACATTGCAGATGGAACTGTATATGGGCCACTACTGTCTATCCAAGTTGTTAGTATTGAGATAATGCTACCTTTAAGATTTTCATTTAACCACCTTTTTCCAATAGCATTTGTCATGTAAAAAGTCCCATTAAAGACAATATTAGAAATAGCAGTAAACGCTCTAGGAGATAAGTCTTCTGTTCTTGAGATAAAATTCCCTGCAGCATTATTTAGTAAGCCTGTGAGAGGACCTTCACTCCAGATTTCATCAACCATATCTTCAATTGCTTCCGGAATTTTTATGTCACATGAAATTGGTTTTACTGAGCCACCATGAAGATCCATTAGTTCTTTAGATGTTTCTTCTAAGACTGACTTTCTTCTGCCACAAATATAAATATCCGCTCCAAGTTCCAAATATCTTGTTGCCATAGCTTTTCCAAGTCCTGAACCACCGCCAGAAACTAAAATTCTTTTATTTTGTAATAAATTTTTTTCAAACATTGACGGCTCCTTTAACCAAATTGAGATAATATAGGAAAGTATTTAATAAAAAAGAATGCAATTTCCTGTACTCTATTTGTTAGAATAAGGAAACCAAATAGAATTAGCAATACTCCAGTAAAAATTTCTATTGCTCTTATATACTTTCTAATTTTTGATAAAAATTTTAAGAATCCACCAATTCCGTAAGCTGCAAACAAAAATGGTATTCCAAGTCCAGCAGAATAAATCATTAGCAGTATAATGCCCGTTGAAACTGTTTCGGAACTAGCTGCAATAGATAGAACACTTCCAAGGATTGGACCAATACAAGGTGTCCACCCAAAAGCAAATGATAATCCAATTATATAAGACCCAACTAAACCAGGTCTATAATTTTGTAATTGAAATCTCGTATCACTATTCAAAAAAGGGATTTGAATAATTTGTGTGAAGTGAATGCCAAATATTATAATTATTATACCTCCAACAATTCTTAGAATATTAATGTATTCATATAACAAGCTACTGAGGATTGTTGCTGAAGCTCCTAGTAAGATAAAAACTGTAGAAAAACCAATAACAAAGCTTAATGCATACTTAAAAATATTTACTCTTACTACTGAACTATCATCCAAAACTTTATCAAGTGATGTACCGGCAATGAAACACAGGTATCCAGGCACTATTGGTAGTACGCAAGGAGATAAGAAGCTTAATAGTCCCGCTAGCAGGACATAACTATATGATATTTCTTCCATTATGCTTTTCTGAATCTTCTAAATAAGTCTGCGCTAATCCATCCTATAATAAGAGCGATTACCAGTGAAGTAAACCCATATAGAAGTGGAAAACTATTAGCAAAGTTGAAAATTATACTTTCTATTCCAATTCGTCTCACTTTGAAGTTATATGAGTAATCTTTTGAGATTTTATTATTTAAAATCAAATATAAATTCACATCATAGGTGCCAACTGGAACCGTGTTAGGTATTGGTATATTCGTTTTGAATAAATTACCATCAAGTATTTCAATCTCTTCAGAAGTTTGCTTAAAAACATTTTCATAAGTCTTATTGCGAACGAGGGCTTCATAAAATTCTTGTTTTTCCTCATCAGAACTTACAGTTCCCCATTCAGTTGTAATCAAGCTCCAATTTACTTCTGGCAACTGATTAGTTTCAAGTAAACCAATACTATTTTTTTCAAAAAAACTATCCTTCAATTTACTTGTACTTGATAAATAATAAAAGCTTGGTACGTCTCTAAATTTTACGCTTTTCGCATTTAGCCAAAATCCTAAGAAAGACTCTTTTTTTCTTAGGACAATATCCTCTTTCGGACCAACCACTTCAATTAAAATATCTCCCTTTTTTTCACGAGGCTGAGATGGATCAGCGTAAAAGGCTCCAAATACTAGTAGATCTTTTCCCGAAAAATTAGCGTCAATTAAAATTTCATTTTCATCTGATCCAATTACTAATGAATTTGAATTTAAAATTAAGCTTAAGTAAACTGTTACAATAATGATGATAGATTTTAAGTTCATTTATAATTAGCCATATGGGAAAAATTAAATACATCGTCAGGCTGAATAAATAATTCTGCAGCAATCTGAACGGCAACCACTAAAACAATTATTGCTAATAAAGCTCTTAAATCTTCTCCTCTTAGTTTATTTGCTGTAATGACTCCTACTTGAGCTCCAACAACTGACGATATGATTAAAATAACTGCAAGAACAGCATCAAGTGCAAAAGTTGTAGTTGCATGAAGCAATGTGACTATTGCGGTTATGAAAATAATCTGAAATAGCGAAGTACCTATTACTTTTGAAGTTGGCATTCCTAGAAAGTAAATCATTGCAGGTATTAAAATAAACGAACCTCCAATGCCCATTGTTCCTGATAATATTCCAATTACAAACCCTATTATTATTGGTGGAATTACACTTATATATAATTTTGAAGTATAGAATTTTGTTTTAAATGGAAGTCTATGCGCCCAATTATGATAGTGTAGTTTCTTTTTTACAGTTTTTTTTCTAATCCTATCTCTGATTACTTGAGAACTTTCAATTAACATTAAAGCCCCTATTGAAAACAACAATGCAAAATAAAGCACTGAAATTACTGCATCAATCTGACCAATATTTGAGAGATAATCAAAAAATTTTACACCAACAATAGAACCAAGGATACCTCCAGAAAGTAAAACTCCTCCCATTTTTATGTCAACCAACCCTTGTCGCCAGTGGCCTATTGCACCCGATACAGATGAAGCTACAATCTGGTTAGCAGAAGTAGCAACCGCTACATTTGTTGGTATGCCAATAAATATTAACAATGGCGTCATTAAAAACCCTCCACCTAGACCAAACATTCCAGATAAGAAACCCACAACTCCCCCTAGAGAAATTAACAGAAAGATATTTATTGAGATTTCGGCTATTTGTAGATAAATGCTCACCAGAATTTGAATGACACTTTTCTACTTTGTTTAAATTTATGATTTGAAAGGTGTTTATTTGAGTAAGAGTTCAAGAAAACCAACTATGTAAAATATTATTTATATAATATTTATACATATTTATTTATATAAATAAACAAGTATCGGATTGATAAATCAAAAACCTAGCTGTCGAGATGCAAGGTCGAGCATGATTTCTTCCGAGCCTCCACCTATTGCATTCACTCTTACTTCGCGGTAGATCCTTTCAACTTTGCCAGGACCACTATTTGCTTTGAGGTAGCCGGCCCCTCCAAGTATCTGCATGGCTTCTCGAGCACAAAACTCCATTGTTTTACTAGCTTGAACTTTAAGTAATGCTAAATCTGCAATTGGTTGCTCGCCGTTCATAACTCTCCAAGTCATAAGTTCCATATATGCTTTAGTTGCGTTAACCATCCTACTCATTTCAGCAAGCTTATGTTTAATTACCTGGTTTTCAATTAGAGGTTTACCAAAAGTTTTTCTATCTTTTGCCCAAGCTACAGCTTCATCAATACAGATCTGAGAATAAGCATTCATACCAGCCGCTAATCCAAGCCTTTCTTGGCTAAAATTAGACATTATTCCCATCCAACCAGAGTTTTCACCTCCAATCAGATTTTCAACTGGTACTCGCACGTTATCAAAATATAAGGCAGCTGTATCAGAAGACAGCCAACCCATTTTTTTTAATGGTGTTTGGGTAAATCCTGGAGTTCCTTTTTCAATTATAATTGCTGATATACCTGATGTTCCTGGCCCACCAGTTCTGCATGCAACAACATAATAATCAGCTCTCATGCCGCTTGTAATAAACATTTTTGATCCATTTATTACAAAATGATCGCCATCCCTCACCGCTTTAGTTTTTATTCCGGCAACATCAGAACCGCCTGATGGTTCTGTTACACCAAGACAAGCAATTTTATCACCTGCGATGACTGGAGGAATATATTTTTGTTTTTGTTCTTCAGTTCCAAGTGCCATTATTAGTGGCAAAGAAATATTTAGTGATAACAAACTAGCAGCTACACCGCCACAACCTTGAGCAAGTTCTTCAGACGTTACTATTCCATGAAAAATATCAATTCCTTCACTGGTTCCACCATACTTTTCTGGATAACCCATACCAAGTAATCCAAAGTCACCAGCTTTTTTATAAAGATCTTTTGAAAATTCTCCAGCTTCTTCCCATTCTTCTACAAAAGGAACAATTTCTTTTGATACAAATTTTCTTAACTCCTCTCTCCAAGCATGATGTGACTCATTATAGAACAAATTACTCTTTCCAGGTTCAATTCCAGCTGGCGGTATCATGTCAATTCACCTTCTCCATTTTTAATAACTATTTTGTCACTTTCTTTTACTTTTGATTGGAAGTAAAAATTATTTCCATCATTCCACATTTCAGTAATAATTGTTTCCCCAGGATATACTGGAGAAGAAAAACGACAATCAAATCTTTTTAATTTTTTTGTATCACCACCGCACATACTTTCAACAATTGAGCGACAGGCAATACCGTAAGTACACATACCATGTAAAATTGGTCTTTCAAAGCCAGCGGCCTTAGCGAAATTCGGATCAGAGTGAAGTGGATTATAGTCCCCTGATAATCTAAATATTAGAGCTTGATCAGGCTTTGTTGTTATTTCATGAACACAATCTGGATTTCCAGTAGGTTTGATTAACTCTTTTTTGGGTGAAGCTGGTCCATCAAAACCCCCATCTCCTCGAGCAAAAGTAGTACTTATTAATTTACAGATTTCTGTATTATCTTTTTTTAAATTAATTGTTGTTTCAACATCAATAATTGCTCCTTTGCCTGGCCCTTTATCGTAGCAACCAATTACTTTTGCATTTGCTAAAAATTCTCCTGATACTGGTAACGGATTAGTAATTGAGAGTTTTTGTTCACCATGAACAACCATTATGAAATTGATATTTGCTTTTAAAAGTAAAGGAGAGTGATATTGAAAATTTGTTGCCATTGATGGTAGGGCAATCTGTGAATTCTCATATACATATTTTAATTCATCAACATTCATGGGGTCATTACCAAACCCCACCCCTAGGCTATAAAGAATTGAGTCCTTATCAGTGTAAGAGATCTCTACATTCTCAGAAGTCAGCGACATTATTTCATCGTAATTAATAGCCATATTTTATGTATTTCACTAATTTTTAAATATATATATAGTTTATATAGATCATTTATTTAAGGCGAGGAAAAAAATATGTCAAAACCTTTTGATGTTGAAATAAATAATGGAATAGCCCACATCAGATTCAATAGACCTGAAAAAAGAAATTCAATGAATGAAGACTTTTGGAAATTATTTCCAAAAGAAGTTGAAGAACTTGATGATACTGGAGAAATAAGGGCACTAATTGTTTCTTCAACAGGCCCGCACTTCTCTTCAGGCATAGATTTAAGCATGTTTAAAGATGATGTTGTTGATCACGACTCTGAAAATGAGCTTGGTAGAAGTCGAGGATATTTTCTCCAACAGTTAAAATTTCTTCAGAATGCTGTCACTTGTCTAGAAACCGCTCGTTTCCCTGTTGTTGTTGCAGTACAAGGTGGATGCATAGGTGGAGGCATTGACCTAATATCAGCTGCAGATATTAGAATATGCACAAAAGATTCATTTTTTTTAATCGAGGAAATTAATGTTGGATTGGCTGCAGATATTGGGACGATTCAAAGATTACCAAAAATCATCCCTGCAGGAATTGCAAGAGAGTGGACAATGCTAGGTGAGAAAGTTTCAGCTGATAGGGCATACGAGGTTGGGCTTGTGAGCTCGCTTCATGATAGCCATGAAGAAATGATGAAGAGTGCATTTGAAATTGCTGAAAAACTTGCATCGAAGACACCGCTAGCCATGTGGGTCACAAAGGAAACATTAAATTATTCCCGTGATCATACAGTGAGAGAAGGTCTTGAAAATGTCGCGTTGTGGAATGCTGCCACACTCCATAAAGAAGACGTAATGTCCACAATGATGTCGAGAATGCAGAAAAAAAAGCCAGAGTATAGAAATCTAAGAGATAAAAATTTTTTGAAACATAAATCTAATAAAAATTAAATTAGAAATTAAACTTAGATGAAATTTAAAAAGGGAATTATTCTTGCGGCAGGCAAGGGAACGCGTTTGGCGCCTGCCACTAAAGTAACCGTAAAACCTCTTTTGCCACTATATGACAAGCCACTTTTGTATTATGCCTTATCAAACTTAATAAATGCTGGAGTTCGTGAAGTATTATTTATTTGTCAGAAACAAGATATCCCACAGTTCAAAAAATTATTTGGCAATGGCAAACAGCTTGGAATGAAGTTCAGTTATACGTATCAAAAAAAACAAATTGGAATTCCTGATGCAATAAATATTGCTGAAAAATTTATAGCAAAGAAGCCATTTATTCTTGCATTAGCTGATAATTTGTTCATTGGTAAAAATTTTAAATCTGTTCTAAGTCAAGTTCAGTTAACCAAATCAGAAGCAGCTATACTTGCAGTAAAAACTAAATATCCGTCAAAATCAGCAGTAATTGAGTTTGACAAGAAAAAAAATATTAAGTCAATAATTGAGAAGCCCAAGAATCCGAAAAGTAATTTAACGATACCTGGGCTTTATTTTTATGATCATCAATCAATTTCAGTCGTAAAAAAGCTTAAGCCTTCAAAAAGAGGTGAGTTGGAAATAGTAGATGTTCATTTATCTTATTTGCAAAGAGCAAACCTTAATGTATTTCCGCTTAATAAGGATGTTAAATGGTTTGATACTGGGGATGCGGAGGAAATGCTAGAAGCTTCAAATTATGTTCATAAATATCAAAAAAAGAATAAAACATTAGTAGGTTCGATTGAATTAGAGTCATATAAGAATGGTTGGATATCAAAGAAGCAGCTTAAGCTACTCATTAATCAACTTCCTGGCTCTAATTATAAATTAAGATTAGAGCGCTTCTATAAATGATCTTCAAAGATGAATTAATTAAAATTCTCGATGACCATGGATTTGAGTATTTTTTGAAGGAGCATGAGCCTTTATTTACTGTAGAAGACTCTAAGGCACTTCGTGGACAAATTGAGGGAGCTCATTCAAAAAACCTTTTTCTAAAAGATGCAAAGGAAAATTTTTTTTTAATAAGTATTGAGGAAAGTTCCTCTATAGATTTAAAAAAAACAATGCAGCATATTCAATCAAAAAAGCTATCTTTCGCCAAGCCTGAATATTTAAAAAATATATTAGGTATTGAACCAGGTTCTGTAAGCCCTTTTGCTCTTTTAAATGATGTCAAAAAACAAGTTAAATTTTACTTAGATCGATCTTTTTTAGAGTCAGAAAGTGTTAATTTTCATCCATTAATAAATACAGCAACTGTGAATATTTCACCGCAAAATTTAGTAAAATTAATCGAAAAATATCATAATACAGTAAATTATCTAGATTTAGAGAATCTTAAGCGATGAAGTTAAAAAAAGCTAAATTCATTAAAACAAAGAAAAATATTAAGGCTAATGTTTTTGAGTTCAGGAAAGATGAAGTTATATGGATAAACAATAAAAAACTTATAAGAGATTATATAAAACATAATGGTGTTGCATCAATTGTTCCAGTCGTTGATAAAAAAAATATTATCTTACTTAAACAGTATAGATACGGCTCTGATCAATTAATGTTCGAGGTTCCAGCTGGTACCATAGATCCAGGAGAAAAACCTCTGAGTTGTGCAAAGAGAGAGTTAATAGAAGAAACAGGATACAAAGGAAAAAATTGGAAATCACTTGGCTGCTATTATCCATCACCGGCATATAACTCTTGTCAAATATTCTGTTATCAAGCAGATTGTGTAGAGTTCAGTGAGCAAAATTTAGATGATGATGAAGTCTTGGAAGTGACAATCAAATCATTTAGAGAAATTAAGAGGATGTTAGATGGTAAAAAGTTTAAAGATATGAAAACTTATATATCTTTAAATGAGTTTTTTAAAAATTATTGATTCAAAATTTTCCAAATGCCAGAAGCTGAAACAATGACCTTATCTTTACTAATGAGGTTTCCATCAATAAAAACCATAGACCTCGTTGTACGGGTCACTTTTGCGTCGCACTCAATTATTTCATCTTGAAGACCAGGGCTTACAAAATTACAGTTAAGAGAAACAGTGCTTGTAAGTTTTTTACCGCTTGCAACAAAAGCTAATGTGCCAAAGAAAATATCAGTTAGTGTCATAGAAAATCCTCCATGAGCTACTCCATTAGCATTCAAATGTTTATCTAGGATTTTAGTAATAAATTTAAAATTACCTTCTTCATCTTTTTTGTAATACATCGGGCCGATTAAAACATCAAATCCAGCATGCCAGCCAAGTTTTCTATACCCTTCAGGTACCCAGGATGGAATAGAAGTTTCTGTTTTTAACATTACCATAGCGATTCTCTTTGATTAAGGTGGCCAATTACTACCTGTCTATTGCTGCTCGGTCAAGAATAAATAAATTAAATTACTGCCAGTTTTTGGGATAATTTTTTACTTAAAAAAGCTAATTTTTACCTTATTTTTTGACTTTTTTTTTGCTCTAAAATAGCTATGTTACACGTTTAATTATTTAAAAATCAAAAGGAAATCATATGAGAGAAGCTGCTATTATATCAACTGCACGAACAGGCCTTGCAAAAGCGATGAGAGGCGGTTTTAACAAAACACACGGAATTACTATGGGTGGCCATACTGTCAAGCACGCTATTGAAAGAGCAGGCATTGAATCCGGTGAAGTTGAAGATGTAATATTTGGATGTGGTCAACCTGAGGGAGCTACAGGCCATAACATTGGAAGAAATGTTGCTATTGCTGGCGGATGCCCTGTGACTGTTCCAGGAACGACGATAAATCGTTTTTGCTCTTCTGGACTTCAATCAATTGCCGTTGCTGCTCAAAGAATTATTGTTGATGGAATCAAAGTAGCGATTGGAGGTGGGGTTGAGTCAATTTCCATGACACAGCAAAATATGAATATGAAACACCTAATAGAACCTGAGCTTCAGAAAGTGTGTCCTGCTTTATGGATGCCTATGATCAATACTGCAGATGTTGTTGCTGATCGTTACAAAGTCAGTAGAGAATATCAAGATGAATACTCCTTACAGAGTCAACAAAGAACAGCCGCCGCACAAACTGAAGGTAAGTTCAAAGATGAGATTGTACCTTTGAAAACAATGATGGATGTGATGAACAAAGAAACTAAAGAAGTTTCTGAACAAGAAGTTACAGTAGACAAAGATGAATGTAATAGACCACAAACCACAATGGAAAGTTTAGCAGGGCTTCAGCCAGTAATGGGACCAGATAAGTATATTACAGCTGGAAATGCAAGTCAGCTTTCTGATGGCGCTTCATCTTGTGTTCTGATGGATTTAAAAGAAGCTGAAAAAAGAAATATTGAGCCAATGGGTATCTTCAGAGGTTTATCAGTAGCAGCATGTGAACCAGATGAAATGGGTATTGGGCCTGTATTTGCTGTTCCAAAACTTTTAGAACAGCATAACCTAACCGTTGATGACATTGATTTATGGGAGCTTAATGAAGCTTTCGCTGTTCAGGTTCTATACTGTCGCGATAAGTTAGGGATTGATAATGAGAAACTCAATGTAAATGGTGGATCAATTTCTATTGGGCACCCATATGGAATGACAGGCTCTAGAATGACAGGACATCTTTTAATAGAAGGTAAAAGACGTAATGCAAAATATGGAGTTGCCACCATGTGTGTTGGAGGTGGAATGGGAGTTGCTGGTCTATTTGAAATCCTGTAGATGATTAGAATAAGATTTTTTTTCTCTACATTATTTATAATATTTTCAGTTTTTCAAAGTCAGGCATTATCATCTGAACTGTCTGACTTTGATGTTGCAGCTATCAAATCAACAGTGAAAAGCCAGCTAGATGCATTTGCTCAAGATGATTTTGAGAAAGCTTATACATACGCAGCTCCTTCAATAAAAAAAATCTTTCTCTCCCCTGATAATTTTAAGCAGATGGTAATTAACCAATACTCTGCAGTTTATAGACCAAAAAAAATAACTTTCGGTGATATTATAACTTATAGAAATAGTCCAGCACTCAATGTATTTCTTGTTGATCCAGACGGAAACTTTGTAACGGCAACGTACATGATGGAAAAGCAAGAAAATAATGATTGGTTGATTGCAGGATGTATTTTATCGATGTCTGCTTATGAACAAATTTAATTAAGAAGATCGATCAATTATATCTTTAAAAAATTTAAAACTTTTTTTTGCTGTTCTTTCTAGAGTATCTCTGTTTACTTCTACTAGTCCAAATCTTGGTTTATAACCAAAAAGCCATTCAAAGTTATCTAGTAGTGACCAGCAAAAATATCCTCTAATATCAATACCGTCATCAATGCAATTTTGTAGTCCTTGTAATGCAGTAGTGAGATACTCTATTCTTTGATTATCATCATCAGTTCCAATTCCATTTTCAGTAATCATAATTGGTGTCTTAATTCTTGATGAAACATATCTAACGACGTTTTCTAAGGATTCAGGATAATACTCATATCCCATTACAAGCATATTTGGATCATCCGCCTTTGGTTTTATGATACCGTCAGGTCCATACGTATGCCGTGTATACATTTGAACGCCTACAAAATCATCGTTAATAACTTGATCAAGACAACAATCAACTGACTCAGCGTTTGCTTTATCTCGCATTTGTTCCCCACCTTCAGCGGCTTGGTAATCCATTATCGATAAAGTTACGCCCACTGGTTGATTATGTTTTAAAATACTTTTTATAACTGGCACAGATTTTACATGTGCTTCCATCATACAGTCACGAATTTTAAATGGATGACCAAATAGAAAAGGTCCAAAATTTTCAAGAGTTGATCCACACTCTTCTGCTGCTTCTTTTATGAATGGCATGATAGTTTTCATTCCTTCTTCTGGGTAGCTTGGAAAACTATGAGCGAAGCATGCAGTAAGGTTTGCTTCATTAATAGTGCATACTATATCAATTAAATCACCAAGCTCTGTTGTAACTTTTTCAGCATAATTTATAAAATGTTTAACATTGCTACTTTTTTCCCATCCACCTTTTGCAGTAAACCATAATGGAGAAGTAAAGTGCTGGTAAGTTACACAAGTTTTTAAATTATGTTTTTTGCAACACTCAAGAACTTTTCGATAATGATCAATTGCATCATTGGAGAAGACTCCTTCTTCAGGTTCTATTTTTGCCCACTCCAATGACATTCGATATGATTGTATAGAGTGATCAACCATGATTTTAATATCTTCTTCATAACGATTCCACTGATCACATGCTATTCCTGATGGCTCAGCAAAAGAGGTATTTTTAAAGTTTTCTAGATACCAAAAGTCAGAATTTTTATTATTGCCTTCAACTTGGTGCGCTGCAGTGGCAGTGCCCCATAAGAAATTATTTGGTAAGCTTAGTTTCATTTATAAGAATTTAGCATTTGAATAATTTTCTACAATAAACATTTTTAAATCCTCTACTAATTCTTTTTTTACTAAGGTTACTATAGCTCCACCAAATCCAGCTCCAGTTAATTTAGATCCAAGAGAACCAAAAGAATTACACAATTCAACTAATAAATCTAATTCATTGGTTGAAACTTTATATAAATCTCTGAGAGAAATATGACTTTGTGTCATCAGGCTACCAAATTTTTTTAAGTTATTTTCTATAAGTGCTTTTTTACCCAATATAGATCTTTGGTTTTCATAAATAACATGCCTTGCTATATCAAGCTCTTCATCAGTTAATTTTTTCTTATGATCTTCATTTAATTCTTCTAACTCACAGAGGTATTCAACATTTAATTTAGTAGAAATTTTTTTGCAGATTTTTTTCTTTTTATTTAAACTGCCATCAGTAAGTATTCTTTGCCTTCCGCTATCAATTATAAAAAAAATGTACTCATCAGAAAGTTTAATGAGATTGTAATTGTTTGTTTTGGTATCAAGAAATAAAGCCTGATCTTGAGAACCATATATTGAAGCAAATTGATCCATAACCCCTCCAGCAACTCCAACAAAATCTCTTTCAACTGAATGAGC
>Ga0181552_10000644_pt1 | contig 26715 bp, 22 predicted proteins | sample 011ome_18_FD_130583 | JGI IMG/M metagenome (GOLD analysis project Ga0181552, IMG submission 130583) | Coastal salt marsh microbial communities from the Groves Creek Marsh, Skidaway Island, Georgia - 011501BT metaG (megahit assembly) | ecosystem: Environmental > Aquatic > Marine > Intertidal...
GTACGACGGGAGCGCGTTTCATGGACATCCGTTCGTGGTGTTCGCGGTGGAGCGCATCGCGCGGTGGGTGGGTTCGGAGGGGACGATGACGTCGGGCGTCGGCGTGGAGCTCGCGACGGCGTCGGCGTGGCTCGCGGCGGATAGCGTGGCGTTGGCGCTGCTGTGCGCGCTCGCGACGACGGTGACGACGGATATGGATGGTGTTTTTAGGGTGTGTGCGTTATATGCGTTGAATCCGATTAATGCTATGGCGCTGATGGCGCGGTCGAACGCGGCGGTTGGACGGGCGTGCGTCTTCGCGAGCGCGTTCGCGGCGAGTCGAGGGTACGTCGTCGCCGCGGGCGTCGCGAGCGCCATGGCGATGCAGATGCAACCGCATGTTGTGGTTATTGTACCAGCGCTGGCGCTAATGTGTTCGAGACACGAATGGAGGCGATGGGCGACGCTCGGGGGGGCGTGCGCGGCGACGCACTGCGCTTCAGCCGTACTCATGGGTGACGATTTCTCAAAGTGGTGGTCGTCCGCGGTGCTGTTCGCCGTGCGCAGTGAAGATCAGACGCCGAATTTAGGCTTGCATTGGTATTTGTTTACCACAATGTTTGACCATTTTCGGGAATTTTACGTCGTCGCGCTCAACGCGGCGCCTTTGGCGCTCGCGGCGCCTTTAGCGTATCGATTCTCTAATAGACCACTGACGGCGTTGGTTTTGAGTTTAATCGTGGCGACGATATGTGCGCCGTATCCGACGTTGAGCGATGTTGTCACGTACATGTCGCTCTTATCCGTCATCGCCGTCGATGAGAGTGGGAACCCGTTGGCGTACATGAAGGGTGGCGTGCTCATTGCAGGCGGGTTCTTGTACGCATTGTTACTGAGCCCAATCACGTGGTACATGTGGATTCACACGAGAGTGGCTAATGCAAACTTTTTCTACGCAATCACCCTCGTATTCGCCATCACGCAACTCGTGCTTTTGGGACAGGTGACGCAAAGCGTCGTCGCTTTCGATCGAGCGCGCAAATTGACAACGAAGACGCGATAAGTCACGCGACGTTAGCTTTAGCCTAATAAATAGAATTACAGTAGAAATGTAAACACGTCAGAACACGGTCACGTGTTCTACTTTGTAATACACCACATAGTCCGCCTTGACGCCGTAGTCGCTCAACGTCCATTGTTTTTGCGACATTTTCAAGCCCGCGCGTACGAGCGAGATCTCATAAACCTTGACCCCGATGTGTTCCGATACGTCCTCGATTACCTCACTCACAGTGGTCAATTCTTTCATGTACGTATATTTAATCACGCCCTCGCTACTTCCCGGCGCACCATCGAAAGGCTTGAGCGTCACCGGCACTGGTTCGTCTGGCGCGTACGTCGGATCCGACCGCTCGCGACGCATAATATTCAACGCTCGCTCATCCTGTGAATCAATATCCATGTCGTACTCATCCATGATTGTATTCCAATGCTCATACGTCTTCGACATCTGCGCATGCCGCGCCATCGTCATCACAAAGCGGTCGTTTCGTCAGTCCATCAACAGAAAATAAAGACACGCCATCGCATCGCTTCGCTTCGTCGCCGTCGTACCGCATCAATCGTCTCCCGGTCGTACCGCAACCCCAACCGCTCGTCGTACCCTTTCCACCCGCCCACTTCATCCTTGTACGACCACCGCAACCGCGCGCTCGGCATCGTCGTCGTTCAATTGTGACGACGCGATGCGCACAAAAAAAACGCTAAAGTTTGAGCGTTACTTCAACCTTTTCGCGCGACTGCGGCGCGCGCGGTGCGACCGCGGCGACGGCGGCGACGGCGGCGCGATGACGACGACGACGACGATGATGGTGATGCGGGCGTCGCGCGTGGCGCGCGCGGCGAGGACGACGATGTCGACGCATGTGGCGGTGCGGCGACCTCGCGCGGCGTGCGGCGCCGCCGCCGCCGGTGGAGATGGCGGTGCGTCCGCCGGCGCTCGCGACGGCACGGGGCCGTGGAACACCCCGCCGCTCGCGCTCGACGATGGGTTGTATTCGTATCTTCTCAAGCACACGCGCGAGTCTGAGGTGCTGCGCACGTTGCGCGAGGAGACGAGTGCGTTGCGCGGGAGTCAAATGCAGGTGGCGCCCGAGCAGGGCGCGTTGTTGGCGTTGATGGTTGAATTAGTCGATGCTCGACGCGTGATTGAGATTGGGACGTATACGGGGTATAGTTCGATCGCCATGGCGTCGGCGATGCGCGAGGGTGGGGTGTTGTACGCGTGTGATAAGAACGAAGAGTCGTTCGCCGTGGCGCGGAGGTACTGGGCAAAGGCGGGCGTGAGCGACAGAGTCGTAGAGAAGAATGGCGACGCCAAAGTCAGCGTGGTTGAACTTTTGGAAGAACACGGGGAGAATAGCTTTGACGTTGGGTTTATTGATGCCGATAAACGCGCGTATAGGGAGTACTACGAAGCGCTGTTGAAGTTGGTGCGACCGGGTGGTTTGATTATCATCGACAACGTGCTGTGGTACGGGAAAGTCGCGGACGAGACGCTTGAGGACAAACAAACGCTCGCGATTCGTGAATTTAACGCGTTCGTTGCGAGCGATGAGCGCGTTTCATACGGAATGGTACCCATTGGTGATGGATTGAGCGTGTGTCGTAAGCGTTGAGCGCGCGGGAGTTTCTAGAGATTTTGCTAGCAGTTGCACATAAAGATATTACAGGAAATAGTCTGGAGCCGCCCTCTTCGCGGGTGCTCCGCGCGCCTCTTGTGGTGCCGCGTCGAATACTTTGAAATCGTTCGCCAAGTTTTCATTCAGTTCCATAATCGCCGCCACGTTACCGCATCGATAACAATAGTTTGGCGCGCTCCATACCGTGACGAGCTGCTTGTTGAACATCCATTTGTACCCTTCCATGACGAGCTGATGCGCGCGTGCAATCATATCTATGCTATTCGTTTGTGTAAATGACGTGCAAACATCGTCGCCGAATAAATACCCAGCTCCTCTGGGGGATAATCCCCACCCGCGCACGTCCTCCGGGTCGCTCCAAAGCAAATCGCACATCGCCCCTTCGTGCGGCACCTCTTGTTTGCGATCGATCGTGCGAATTTGGTCAATCGTGGTAATATTCGGTGACAATCCACCGTGCACGCAGAAAATTTTGTTATCAATCAACGCCGAAAGCGAAAGGTAGTCGAAGACGTCGGTGCAATATCGCCAGACGTTTACGCTCCCATACTTGCGCAAGCATTCGTCGTAGAAACCGTACACTTGTGTAATCTGTCGGCACTCGTGATTGCCTCGAATCAAGAACATACGATCGGGGTAGCGAACCTTGAGCGCCAAGAGCAATAAGAACGTCTCGACGCTGTAAAACCCGCGGTCGACAAAGTCGCCCATGAACAAATAATTCGTATCCGGGCAATCGCCCCCAACTTTAAACAACTCCAACAAGTCATAAAACTGTCCGTGGATGTCCCCACATATCGTCACCGGCGAATCAATCGTCTGCACATTGGACTCTTCTACTAAAATCTCAATCGCCATCTGACACAGGCGCTTGACGTCGTCCTCTGCGAGAGGCTCGCATTTCCTGAGCTGGGCGATCCAAGCGTCTAAATCGTGACTCATCGTGCCTCACCGCCCACGCCTCGTCGCGAACGCCCACACGCACGCACTCACACTCGCCGTATAAACCTTCGTCGCCCACGCGTGTTGCGCGCGACCACGCTCGATCGTCGCGCACCTCGCGATTCGAATGCGAAAAATCAAAATGAAATTTCCAAACGCCGCGTCGGCACCCGCGCGCGCTCGCGCGTTCGCACGCCGCCCTCGCCCACGCGCACGCACGCACGCACGCACACACGCACTCGCTCGCGTCGACTCCGCGTCGCGCGCTACCAGCCGCCGTTCTCGACCGCGCGCGTCGAGCTCTGCGGCACCCGACAGTTTGTCCGCACTGCGCTCCACGACGTACATCGCCGTCGCACGACGCACGACGCACGACGCGCACCGTCCTACAGCACGCACACACCCGTAACCCGTGACCCGTCACGCGACGCCGACGCCGTGCACGCATGTCGTCGACACCGAAAGCGAACGACCTCGAGGCGCTGCAGTCGCTCATGGCGGCGGTCCAGCGCGGCTCCGTCGACGACCTGCGCCGCGCGTCGACTGCGTTCGCCTCGGGCGCGAGCACGATTGCAGAGATTCGCGATGAACGCGGTCGGCGCTGCGCGCATACCGCCGCGGCGCGAGGGGACGTGGCGATAATCAACGCTCTCGTGAGTGAGCTCGGGTGCGACGCCGACGCGAGAGACGACGAGGGCTTTACGCCGCTCATGACTGCCGCATCCATGGGCGCGATCGATGCCGTTCGCGCGTTTATCGCGCTTGGTGCCGATGCTAAGGCACGCACGAGCTCTGGGGCGGGAGTGTTGCATCAGATGGTCATGGGAAGCGTGCAAGGAGGATTCGCGAGCTCGCGCGAGACGTGCGCTCGAGCGCTCGAGGCGTTGAGCTCTGGGACGTACGGGTTGGACATTTCGGACGCCATCGAGCAAAAGTGCGAGAATGTGGGCACGCCATTGATCGTGGCTGCCATGCGAGGGTGTTCGGGGATGCTTGAAGAGCTTCTTGAGCGCGGCGCGAGTGTGAAGGCGACGATGCGAGACGGGGGCGCGAGCGTCGTGACGTTTGCGTGCGCTTCGGGCGACGTCGAGAGCGTGCGGGTATTAATCGCCGCCGGCGCCGATGTGAACGCGACACCACAAGGAAATATGACGCCGTTACATATTGCTGCCGCACACATGAATACGGAGAGATGCGCCGAGGCGATGGCGCGAGTGTTGCTCGACGCGGGTGCGGACGCCGACGTCGCGGATTCGAGCGGGTTGAAGGCGGTGCACGCGGCGGCGGCTACGAAACGTCGGAGCGTTGTAGAGTTGTTATTACCTCGCACAACGCCCGATGAGGGCATTGCATGGACATCGGATGGTGTGATCAAGCACGTGGCGGCGCAGCTCGAGGCGATGCAGAACGATGACAGGGCGACATCGAACGCGCCTCCGGTGGCGTCGACGACGGATGCCTTCGCCGTCAAGGACTCGGCGGCGGCGGAGAAAACGCGACGTCAAGGGAACGAAATGTTCGTCGCTGGCGACTACAAGGGTGCAGAAAAGGCATACACTGAATCACTCGCACAGGACGGGTCGTGTGCGAAAACATGGGCCAATCGTGCGGCGGCGAGGCTTAAACTTAAATCCTACGCCGACGCCAAAGCCGACGCGAAAAACTCGCGCGCGCTCGACCCAATGTTCGTCAAGGCGTGGTACCGCGAAGGCGAAGCCGCACTCGCATTGAACGAGTACGAAGACGCCGCGTTAGCATTTTTCGAAGGTTTACAAATTGACGGCGATTCAGCCGAATTAAAGCGCATGTTTGACCTTGCCATTGCGCGCGGTCGTGCGGCGTCAAAGGCGTCGGCGTCCTAGTCATCCATTTTGAGTTGAGTCAAAACATCAAATTACACGAGATCTACATACAATATACAACTAAACAAAAACGAGAATGTCATACCGTCGTCGTGGCGTCAAACGCCTCATCGCTCGACCGCCCACTGCTCGCACGCGACAGCGTTTTCGCGGGCGACGTCGCCTCGACATTCTCCTCGACATTCTCCTCCGCCGACCCGCGTCCGTTTACCATCAAGTTCCTCCGATCGCTCAAAATCTCATCCAGCGCCATCTGATCGTCATCCCCAGTCCTAATAAAACACTGCGGCGGATGATCGTGCACGCGAAACCCCATGAGGGATGAACTCGCGACGACTTTCGCGTCCGTTTCGTCGCTCGTCTGCGTCGTCCTCTGACTCAGATGCGCATGCGCGCCGAAACACATCGCACACAACTCAAACCTCTCCATCACTCCCGCGCACGGCGCACACCCAAACGCATACCCGACGACGTGTAACCCGCAGCACGAACACCTCGCCGGTTCTCCTCGAGGCGTGCGGTCGACATCCGCGTCCGCGTGACCGATGACGGTGTGCAGCAGCACCGAAAAGTGCACGCATTTGTGTTCGCTCGACGACCCGCGCCGTCGCTTATGCTCGGGGCGCGCATCGCGCGAGAACACATGCGCTGTATTTTTCACCGCACATTCAACCATCGCCTCGGCATCCAAGCGTGGCGTCGGCGGCGGCGCGGCGACATCGAGCGCCATGATTGAATGCTGACGCGCGCTGACGCGGACGCTTTATGACTTTTTGCCTGTCCCGCAGTCTTTCGCGCGCTCGCGACCGACGCACGATCCGAACGCCTCGCGACGGAGATATAAAAATATTATCTCGTGCGATCGCCGCGTGTGCGCGCGCCGTGGCCGCCGTCGCCGGCGCGGTGTGTCGCGCGAATGCGCGCACGCGCGCGACGTGCTGACTCACGCGATGCTCGATGTATCCATCCTATACCTCACATAGACATAATTATTCCACAGTATCATCCGTATGTCCGAACTTGACTTTTATCGAGTGTGCGGTGACGATTAACATGGCGCGGTCGCCTTTCGTCTCGCGGCGCCGATCGATATCGCGCATCGATCGTTTTTCGCATCGAAAGACACGGCGCGTCGATCGGGCGCGAAGGCTGTCGACGGTCGCCGTGGCCTGCATCATTCGGCGTCGCCCGATGGCGTTCACCATGGATGCGCTCGGCGCGATATCGAGCGATAGCGACGATGAGGACGACGATGAGGTCGAGCGTGATGGTGCCGCACCACGCGCGGGCGCGAGCGAGGCGTCGGCGGCGAGCAAGGCGGTGGATTATGAGGCGATTAAGCGACACGGGTTTCGCGCGGGCGCGAGCGTGTTGGCGCGCGCTCGCGCGGGCGACGTCGGTGCGACGGCGTGGGGGAAGGGCGCGCGCGATGGGGCGCGCGATGGGCGGTATGATGCGGCGGAGAGCGCGGAGCTGAGATATAAGGCGGGCGCGGGGTTGGATGCGACGTGCGGGAAGGCGCTGGAGGCGGCGGCGGCCAAAGCGGCTGAGGCGGAGGAGCGGCGGCGGAAGAGTCGAGAGGAGGCGGCGTTGAGCAAGGCGAGGTACATGGAGGCAAAACAAGCGTTGTGTGATGCAGATCGAGCGGCGCGGCGCGCGACGGTGGCGGTGGTTGAAGACGAGACGGCGGTGGCGGAAAGCGGCGCGAAGCGACGCAAGCGCGTCGAGGCGAGCTCGAAGTCATTGCTCGACGCCGCCGGGGTTGACTATGGGTTTGATTGATTGTCCGGTTGACGCGCTGTTATTGTTGTAGTGACGTTGTGTATACTATGTATTTATTGTTTGCGCGTGAACGCACACGGGTCAAATTTGAACGCGCCCGCGAGCTCTCGAGGCAAAGTCGTCGGGACGTCGGCCTCGCGCACCGTCGTGTCTTGCCCTCGAACAGCGCGCATGGCAGTCTCAGATGCGTGCACGGTGCCTAAAATATCACATGCGCGACAGTTTGCACGCGCGTTCGTATCAATCAGAACCGCGTGTGACTTCCCACCATTCATCGAGCACCTCGTCGCGTGCGCCGCGGCGTCATCCCACAGCCACAATCCGCCCACGTTGGCGTCGATTTCACAATCAGTCAGCACCGCCTTGGCGTTCTGCGACACATCGATGCCCGGTCCAAGGTTATCCTGCACCAAGCATTTCGTCAACACAACGTTGGCGCTCTCCATGGCGACGACGCCATCTTCTTTATTCGCTTGAATCGCGCACCCGTGCAAAATCACGCGCGACGTCTTCATCGCGAGCACGCCTTGCAAGTCAGCCGCGGTGATGTTACAATCAATCAACGTCGGCGCTGCTTTGGCATACACACGCACACATGATTTCTTGCCCGTGATGATGCAATTTCGAAACGTCGGCGAGGCTTGGCCACCGAGCGCGATGCCGTCGCCGCCGCTGGACTTGATGATGCAATTTTCAATCAACGGCTTTACGCGCTCGTCCCCGAGCACGCGCACGGATTCGCTGAATCCCGTGAAATCGATATCCAGATTTTGTATCACACACGACCGTTTGATTCGAAACAGTGGGCTGTTGTTTCGGCAATCCACCACGGCGTCTCTGAGCGCGCCTTCACCGCGAATAATGACGCGCTTGTTGATTTCGACTACTTCGCCCAGTCCATTGTGCGCTCCGCGCAAGAGTAAAATTCGATCGCCATCGTGCGCGATGTCCACCGCGTCGCGTAAAGATTTCGCGTGTATTGGTTTGTCGACCACACTGTCACCATTGTCGCCGCCGCTGCCTCTGGCGAACATGGGATCGACGGCTTCTTCTTCGAGTTCATCGAACGCGGCGTTTGTCGGCGCCTCCTTGCCGAGCCACGCGTCCTCGCCGGCGCTTCGAACAAAAATGAGCCTCCCATCAAACCCCGCTATGGAGCCATCTTCTGCGGCGGCGATGGCGATGTCATCCAAAACGTCTCTAAATGACTTGCTGAAATTCTTCTCCGCGAGCTCGAGACTTTCGCCTTGACGGGCGTACGCCGTCGCGAGCGCGTACGAGCCCAATCGAGCGCACGCCTCGGCCAAGCGCCTTTTCGGCTTACTCCACGTCGGTGCGAGCTCCTCCGCACACTTCGCATCGCAAATCGCGGCTTCATATTCATCCATTTTATGATACGCCAACGCGCGATTACAAAACAACACCGCGCGCATATTCGCGTCGTCATCATCCGCGGCGTCGAGCGCTTCGGCGTACAAGGCGTGCGCCAGCGCGAAATCACCGACACGCATCGCCTCGTTCCCACGCTTACGAAGCTTCGCCGCCGCCGTACTCTCATCAATCAACTCCACTGGCGTTTTTCTCGCCTCTTTCGCGTACGCATCCACCAGCGTGAGCTCCATCGCCGTCGCTTCGGCGTCCTCGCGTCGCGCGTCGCCTTCTTCATCCGCCGACGGCGCGCGCGGCGGAGGCGTCCGCGGCTCATCCATCATCGCCTCCTCATACGTCGCCTTTGCGCTCGCATCGCGTTGCGACTTCAACGTCACCCCTCTCGCGCGCGCCATGCGTTCCCTGTCCGTCATCATCCGCACCCCGCGTCAGTCCGTCCGTCCGTCCGTCAACGGCGTCGCTGTGTCGCGTCGCGCTACGCGACACACATCACATCATCATCATCATCATCATCATCACATCATCGACGCGCATCGCGAGCACGCATCTCACGCACTTCACCATTCGCGCCTTGTCCTCGTACACCTTGCGCATCTCGCGCGCGGTCGCCCACCGCGCCTCCATCGTTCGCGACGACGACGACGACGACGACGACGACGACGACGCGCGGTGTAACGCCAACGCCACGGCGCGGGCGTTTTTTCGTGGGTGCTGTCCGACCGACCGACCGACCGACCGACCGACCTTTTCCCCTATGGGTATTTAGTATACGCGTTCACTCGTGCAAATAAAGGCGCGACTCGTTCAAATACAGGCGATTTTCGTTCAAACAAGGGGCGCGCTCGTTCAAATCAGACCACTCTACCCTCGATCGACCGTTCGCGATATCGATCGATGACGACCTCGATCGATGACGACCTCGATCGACCGTTCGCGATATCGATCGATGACGACCTCGATCGATGACGACCTCGATCGACCGTTCGCGATCGATGACGATATCGATCGACATCGATCGCGCGGCGCTGCGTAGAGAGTCTCGCGTCGGCACCTCGGCGCGCCTCGTCAGCGCGCGACGCGCCGTCGGGGCGATGGGGCGCGACGGCGGTGCAGACGACGACGTCACCGCGCGCGGCGGTGAGGAGGACGACGGTGGCGGTGCGGCGGCGGCAGCGGCGGCGCGCGCGCGCGCGGCGGCGGCGACGTCGTGCGCGCGATGTCGCGCGGCGCGCGCGGTGACGTACCGGTACGCCGATGGCGTCAAGGCGTGCGCGGCGTGCGCGGCGCCGCCGGTGCGCGGTGGTGGCGCGCAGGGCGAACGATGGCGCGCGCGTCGGTTGTGTGAGGCGTGCGTTGGGGGTGATCCCGCGCTCGCGGAGTGGTTTTGTGCGCAGGATGAGGTGGGTGAGAACGCGCGCGCGGGACATGGATAACGAGGTTATGGATAATGCGCGCGGTCGGTAACGCGCGCGGTTGGCGGGCGATGATGACGACGATGGCGCGCGTTCGATGCGTTCGATGGGTGTGATGTACTGACTGTTATGTTTGTGACGCGTGTGCGTGATTGTAGGCGTATTTGTGCGGGGCGTGTGACGCGCGCGTGCACGAGGCGAACGCCGTGGCGAAAAAGCACGAACGCGCGCGCGTGGGCGCGTACGACGCGGGAAGAGGCGACGCGAGCGGTGACGCGAGCGCGAGTGCGGCGATGCCGATGTCGACGGGTATATCTCATACACTCGATGGTGGCGGTGATGATGTCGACGATGACGATTTTAATGGGTTGGTGGATGATTATTTCACGCGCTCGTTGATGCGCGACGGGACGACGTTGCCCGCGGATGCGTTGGACGACGCGTTTTGGGATGAAAATTTACGAGATTTGGATGACGAGCAGTTTGACGATGATCCCACGGCACATTTTTTGCGCGATGAGCCGCGGCTTGATGACGTCGATGGTGACGAGGTGGTGAAGCTGAACGGTCGCGTCGTCGTCAAGGAGGATAGCGCGAACACGTCGGGGTTGATTTCGTCGGGCGAGCTCGAGGCGCTCGCGCGCGTGGGCGATTTCGCGGTGACGAGTTCGTATCTCGGTCCGATTTTAGATGACAGCGCGGTGAGGTTTTTAGAGAACAATCCAACGTATGGCAAGTTTGATTCGCCGTCGCCGTCGAGTTCGAGCTTTCTCGAGGCGGAGTTTGACGGTTTGACTGGCAAGCTCGAACGAGCGCGCGTGCGCGTCAAGACGGAGGATGATGGCGATGCGACGATGGATGTTGGAACGAACGCGGCATTCGACAAATTGCGAGCGAATGCGGAGTGTAGTCAAGGTGAAAGCAAACCACCGCGACCGAACGGCATTGAGACGTCTGATGTCCCGCCGCCCGCGCACGACGGCGGCGGATGCGGCCCGCCATCCGGCGCTGAGACGTATGCGGGATTGCCGCAGCCACAAACGCGCCTCGAACGTCTCAGGCGATGGAAAGAAAAACGTAAGAATCGAAACTTTACCAAGGTGATTCGTTACCAATCACGCAAAGCGTGTGCCGATAGCCGGCCGCGGATCAAGGGGAAGTTTGTCAAGCTGTCCTCGGTGCCGAACTTGAACGCGTTGCGCGACTCCGCCGACGCTTCGGATGACGATGACGACGACGAGCGAGCAAATCAAGCAAAGGAGCGCGATCGTATCGCAGAGCTCGGGTTAGATAAGGGTCTACGTGCCCCGCCTGGGTTGACACGCATGAAGAAGGGGCTGGTTGCGTCTGCTTCAATGCCAGATTTTTCAATGTACGATATGTCTTGAGTACAAAAGCGCGCGCACGTGACGTTGATTCGCAAACTTGCATAAGTTGTGGAACGCGCAGCTGCAAATCTCCACATGTAACTCTATCATCGCATTGTTTCTTCAATACACGCGCGCTATACGCCGAAACGAAACGACCATTCTACAGTACGTGTACACGCTCCGTTTAAATACATTACAACTGTCGCCGACGCAGGCGCCGACTTACACCGGCGTCGGGTCATTCAACCCTTCGTCGGTTAAAAACGAATCGATACGATTCAAAAATGGTTCGAACTTCGACGACATCATCGACATCGCCTCATACGCCGCATCGCCGCCTAAAGATGCTATGAACGTCGACGTCGACGGCGGAAACGACAGCACCACCGAAAACGCCGTCTTACTCATCCATCCATGAAACGGCGCCAACGTCTGCTTATAGCTCGCATTTGACGCATCACCCACCTTCATCGCGCGATCACTTCCGAGCCTACGAAGCAAATCGCACGTAAATTCCAAGAATCGCTTCAACCAAAGCGTCCCGCGCGACACGCTCTTCGAACCGCTCGCCTCGCCTCGCGCCTTCTCCGCTCGAATCACATCCCACACCGCGATCACGCCGCCCCCAGATGCCATCGCAGCTTCACGAAGACGCTCAATGTTCCCTTTCACGTCGGATTTCGCCGGCGCGAACGCCACGCCGAGATTGTCAAGCACTGGGAGCACCAACGCGCAACAGTCACAGAATGCGAGCGCTTCGAGCGCATCGACGTCGAGCGCGTCGAGAGCGGCGATGATGGGATGCAACAACGTGAGCGACATGAGCGTGAACCTTTTCTTCGACGCGCGTATCGTAAACGCGTAGCGCACGTAAACGCGTCGCGCGAGCGAGCGACCTCGCCCGTCGCCAACTGAGGCTGGCTGTTCTTATCCACAACGACGTCACATCGCGCCGGCGACAATGTCGACGACGACGCGCGTTCTCGCCGCACCGTGCGCGCAATCGATGCGAAGCCACGCGTCGTCTCGTGCATCGCGATGCGCGCCGCGATGCGCGCGCGTTGTTCGCGCGGCGGGCACGAATGATGCCGCCGACGGCGCCGCAGAAGACTACGCTTTCGAAGGATCAATCTTACAAGACGTGCGAAAAGGACAAGGTGGGTTCGCAACGACGATGCGCGTGGCGGGAACGGAGAATGTGAGTGCGTCAGTGGCGGCCAAGCCCGTGGTCGGGGATATCGTGCGCATTTCGTTTGGCGTGGAGACGGCGGATGGCGAGGTGCTTCAAGACGTCGACGGCGCCGAAGCGGTGACGTTCGAAGTCGGTGCGAGCGATGTGATGGGTAATCCGTTATTTAAAGCGTTCGATGAGGCGGTGAGAAAGCTGGACGTTGGAGCGAGCGCGACGGTGGCGGCGAGTGGGGGAGAGTACGATCCGAATTTGTTATTCGCGGTGCCGAGCGGACACGAGGAAATTTTACGCCTGCGCGCCGAGTGGGCCGACCGTGGAGGATTCGTTGAAGGGCTCACGGTGACGTTAGCCAACGGCGAGCCGGCGGTAGTTCGTGCGATTGATGACACCAAGGTCATGCTCGACGCCAATCACCCATTTGCGGGTTCGGATGTTTTGTTTAAAGTGCGTCTTTTGGGCGTCAACGACGAAGAGGATGTGGCTTCGGCGTAGTTATTTATTGCTTGTTCTCAGTGCTGGTGGTTGTTGCGCAACATAGCGCGCGCTCGTAGCTCATATTCATACTATTACATTCATTTTACTACGAGTACGAGTCCGCGAGTCGTTTGGTTTGCAACCTTTCACGACGTGGTCGTCGCGCCGGTGCCAACGTCTCTGGAGCCAGCCTCGCGGCCAGAGCGACACTCACCGCCTCGCACATCTTCGCACGCGATGTCCCGCCGCCGCGTCTCCGAGCTCGCAAAATTAGCTCTCGGTACGCGCGCGAGCGCATGCGGTGTCGCCCCATCCTTAGCGCGAACGACACCCCTCGCTCCACGCTCCGCGCCCGGCGTCGTTGCCCACCGCGCGTCAAACTTTCGAACTCCCTCGCGCGGCTTCGCCGCCGACGCGTCGCAGGGCCCACCGAAGCCACACCCTGATGGTATGCCACGCTTTCCTGAGCTCTCCGTTCCGGGCGCGCTGCGAGCGGCAGATTACGTCGGTACGGGCGCGTTCGCGATGACGGGGAGCCTCCTCGCGGCGTCCGCAGGCATGGACGCGTTTGGGTGCACAGTGATCGGCACAATTACCGCCGTGGGCGGGGGCACCATTCGAGACGTACTTCTTGGCCAGGGCCGCCGAGCGTTTTGGATGGAGGAGCAAGAATATCTATGGATTGCCGCTGGGGTGGCGTTGGCGACGTTTTTCGGGTGGGAACGCGCCAAGACGACGTTTGGGTTCAAGGATGATGATTATTGGATCGAGGCTCTCGATGCGCTCGGCGTCGGCGCGTTTTGTGTGATTGGTGCGCAAAATGGTATTCGTGCGGGCGTGCCGGTGATTGCGCAAGTGCTGTGCGGCGTGATGACGGCGACGTTTGGCGGGGCGGTTCGGGACGTCTTCGTCGGGCGGCCGACGCGGATTTTGCATTCGTACGCTGACATTTACGCGACCGCCGCCGCGGGCGGAGCGTTGGCGTACATCGCGGCGCGCGCCGTGGGTATGCCACCAGCGCTGCGTATACTATCGGGCGTCGGCGCGGGTATTGGTATTCGAGTCGCCGCGGATACGTATGACATTCGATTGCCAGTGTACGCGAGCACGCCGGCGCGTCAAAAAGCCGCTGAAAAGGGCGACAAGCGGTGGTCGTAGACCACATAGACACCGAGAGGGGCTCTCTCAAATTGAAGTTTTTTAATTCATTGTACAACACGCGCAACGTCGTATAGATATTATTCGGGCTTTACCAGGCCTTGCGTGCACTCGATGGCTTTCCATTCGGCGCGCGTCTCGGCATCCATCGCATTAAACGCCGGATACTGCTCTTTCACCACGCACCGTTCCCCGTTCGCGATATACGCGTCAAGCATTTTTCCCTTGGGCGTCGAGCTCGCCGGCATAGGCGACTGCGACCAAGTCAATCCTTTTGCGTCTACGTATTCTTTTTGCGACGCGATGATGACATCGTTGTTCATCAACTGTGCGAACGAGTTCGTGTGCCCTTTATGATCGCGCTTGTATCTCGGAAAGTATTCCGCCGCAAACGTTTGGTATGCATCGACGTCTCCCGTGCCGTCGCGAAGCAACGCGCGCTGGTAGTTGAGCATCGTCGTCGTGTCCTTGATATAGTCGCCAGCCAGCGTCGCGGCACGCGAGCGCGCGGGCGCGACGAACGCCGCGGTAGGAGCGAGGATAAGCGCCATGGCGGTGCGTCGCGAGTGCGTCTGCGCGCTCGGCGCGCGCGCAGTGGCGCGAGCGGGGACGGTGGCGTGCATGACGCGCGTGCGAGCGACTGACGTTGCGAATGGATAACTGCTGCTGCTATTTCAATACGAGCGTGCTGCTAGTGTGCTATGATGTCTAAAATGCGTGCGCACGGTGCGCTAAAAATTAATTGATCGTACGAGATCGAGTGCCGATACTGTCGGTGTGGTATCGACGTTTTCTTGTTGCGGTTTCAGTTTGTTCTTGCCACCCTTTTTGCGACCGCGCTTCTTTGGAGCCTCGAGCGGCGGCTCCTCGACTTCGTCTGAAGGCTTGTCGTTTGTTCGATCTAAGTGCGAAAGCAAATTGGCAAATCCTTGCTGTTCTTCAAATTTGAGCTTTTTAAGAGCCTGTTGTTCAATGTATCGCACGCCTTCGCCTGACATATTCATCGCCTTGGCGACCGTCGAGAGCGACTGAGGTTCGCCGACGAGTCCAAATCGGTGTTTCAAAACATACTGCTCCTTTGCGGCGAGTGTTTCAAATGCTCGGCGAAGGTCGTCGCGAAGGAATTCGCGTTCGACATCACACATCATCATTTCTACACCACCATTGGCGTTTTCGAACATGGAGATGTCTGCGTCGTACAGCTCGACGTCCCCGCTGCGGCCAGTGACATCCAGACTCAGCGGCACCGCGCACAGCTGATCTAATTCCTGAAGCTTTTGAACTGTGAACTCTACTTTTGATGAAGACGACACCGTCGACGAGGTTTCAATTGGTATCGTACCATCGTTCAGGTTCATTTGCCTGACGGCTTGCTGTTTTTTGTTTTGCACGTAGTCAGGCAGGCGAATGACGCGTCCATTAGCGTACATGCCTCGCATGGTAGTTTGCCAAATCCAAGCGTTCGCATATGTGCTGAATTTATACCCTTTGCTAGGGTCAAACTTTTCACTGGCTCGAATGAGCCCAGCCGCGCCTTCGTGCACGAAATCTTGCTGAGTCATCGTGCCTTTATCTGATGACGAAACTTGATGAAACAGCTTGATGCCGACGCGCGCCGCCAAGCCCATGTTGCGTTGCACAAGCTTCTTACGCGCCATCTTTCCGGCGCGGATGGCGCCACGTAACTCTATGATACTATTATACCCCGCACGGGAAGCCCATGCGATCTCTCGCGCGCGTTTTATCTCCTTGGCGAAACGTTCGCGCTCAGCCAATACTTCTATAGCGCCCTTCGTCGCGACTTCCTCCAATCGTACCGTCTCGTCCTCATCCTTCATCAGCTCCTCGAGGCGTTCAAGGCGTAATAATTCCTTGATAGCAGCGCATAATTCCGCCTCTTCATCGCTGTCTAGCCTGGTAGAAGTATCGCTCGCAGTGCCTCGCGCATCCTTCTTCGCCTTGGCCCAACGCTCGCCCGAGCTCACCGCCCGCCGCCGCCCAACGGCTCCTTTCACCCGACCACCATTCGTCACTGGTGTTGGCGTCGTCGTACGTGTTGTCGCGTTACGTCGCCGACTCGCGCGCGCGTTCACCGACGTCGACGTCTCCTCGCCCGTCTTCGCTCGCGTCTTGATGGTTCTCGTCGCCTTGACGCGTTCCTCGCCGTCAATCACACGCTCCACGGGCGCGCCATCGCCATCGCCACCCGTGACATCGTCGTCGTGTGTCTGCGTCGACCGGTCAAACGCGCTGGTGCCGTCCTCGATCGTCGCATCGCGCGCGGCGGCCGGGCGAACGCGCGCCCTCTGAGTGCGCGGCGCCTGAGGTTTCCCGCGCCCTGTGCGCCGGACTGCGGCGCCGCATACGCCTATACCGACCCGCGTGGACGACGCGGATGTCGGCGACGCCCATACGTGCGCCATCGCGCGCGTTCGCTGCGCGTGCGTCGGGATGTGCGGGAGAAAATAGGGGGCACGCGTCTGGGCACCACCCTGTGGAGGATAAAATCGCGCGGCTTACAACGCGCGAAGCGGCGAGTCATAATAGTGTACGATAAATCACAAAGTGCGGTATAAATCATTCGATTTGATGTAGTCGCTGACGCGTTGTCGCCATTTATCCCGCGAGGATGAAGGATCGACGCCAAAGGCGACGGCGGCGGCGACATCGACGGCGGAGCGGGCGATGCGGTCGACGGGTGGGTACACGGCGCCAGAGGCGAATAATTTGGAGTCTACAGATTCCGCCAAGGCTTCAGCGGCGTTGAGGAACATTTCAGGCGTGACCTCTGCGGCATTGCTGACGATGGTACCGAGCGCGATTGCGGGGAAGATGAATGCATTGTTGGCGAATCCAGGGGCAAATGTAACGCCCGGCTTGTATTCCACCGGGGCGAAACGCGTTCCGCTCGCAAAAATAGCTCGGCCTTGACTCCACTCGTACGCCTGCTGCGCGGTGCATTCTGCCTTTGACGTAGGGTTAGACAAGGCGAAAATGATAGGCTGTTCGTTGATTCTGCTCATCTCGCTCACGACTTGTTTCGTGAATGCACCAGCGACGGCGGCGGCGCCGACGAGCGCGGTGGGCTGGATGCGCGCAATAGCCGTCGCTAAATCATTCGTGTTCTCTGCGTCTTGTGCAAACTGCAATTTATCCTCGCTTAGCTCCGCCGCACGCGCACGTGTGACCAAGCCTTTGGAGTCGAACAACCATACGCGCTTTCGCGCTTCGGCTTCATCGACGCCGCGGCGTTGTAACGCTCTAACAAAGAGCTCCGCCGCACCTATATTTGCCTGACCGGCACCAAAAAATAATACACGCTGCCGGGTAATATCGCTATTATTTATCGCACGTACCGACGCTAATAAGCCGCTCACCGTCACCGCAGCTGTGCCTTGAATGTCGTCGTTGTACGTCACGACGCCAGATTTCGCCTGAAACTTTCGCAACACTCTAAACGCATTCCTGGGTGCAAAATCTTCCCAATGAATAATCGTATTCGGTCCATACCGTTCTCGCACCGCACTGACGACTTCTTCGATCAGTGCATCATACGCCTCACCTCGCTCGCGCTCACGACGCAATCCAATGTACAACGGATCTTGGAGCAACGTTTTATTGTTCGTCCCGGTATCAATGTGAATCGGCAACAACCCACTCGGAGGTACCCCACACGCGGCGTACACCATGCTCTTCCCGGCGCTGATACCCATACCATTAGCCCCTTGATCACCCAAGCCTAAAATCCTCTCACCGTCGGTAATGACCGCGATGACGACGTCGTTGGTCGGCCAATTGCGCACGAGCTTCTTCACGTTCCCTTTGTCGCCCAGTCCCACCCAAAGCCCGAGCGGCCGCTGCGTGAGTGTGCCAAACTTCACGCACGCCTCGCCCACTGTCGGGGTGTATAATATCGGTAACAGCGTCTCCGTGTCTGTTCGTAATAATTTATAAAACGTGCGCTCGTCACTCGTCTGCAACGCCACGAGCTGCTTATACTTTGCAAACGGCGTCTCGCACTGCTCCAGCGCCGCGCGCGCGCGCGCCATTTCCACCGCATCATCCGCGACACCGCTCGGAAGCAGGCCAGACAGACCCTTGCGATCACGCGCGGCGGTGGCTAAGCCGTGGTAGTTGGAGGCGTCCCGTAACGTCGCGTACCCCGGGCCGACGACGCGCGGCGTCGGGACCTTTGCCGCGACGCGCTCCGCCGCGCGCGTCGACGCGCGCACGGGCGACGCCTCCGCGCCCTGAGGCGGTGGCGCCGCGACGATGATTGATGCGCCGATGGCGGCGGTGAGCATGGCGCGACGCGACGGGGCGAGCGGCGGCGGCGGTGGTGGTGCTCGCTCGTCGGCGTCGGCAGCCGCGCGCGGGACGACGGCTCCGCGAACGGCGCGACGACGAGACCAACGACGACCAGTGGCGTGCGTCGCCACGCATGCACTTTGCGCGCCGCACGACATGTGCGCACCTGTACAAAAATTCGGCGCGCGCACGTTTGACGATTGCATCGTTTCTTTGATTGTTTGTTATTACCGCGTAGACGCCGCGTCAGCGTTGTTGATGTCTAACGGTGGCGGTGACGATCGTCGCCAGCGCGAGCCACACGATCCAGAGGAGATATAAAAACAAGACGTTTCCTCGCACGCTACCGCGAATGTCATAGTATCCAGTGATGCCTTCTAACGCGCCGTCGGCATCGAGAAAGACAGACGGTTCGGCGCGCTTGAAATGATTGAGCATTTGCGCCTGCCATCCGTACCGCACGAATAACGTCGGCGGCCAGAAGCTCCATCCGCGCGGTACGTCTTCGGCGTGTAAAAGCAACCCGGCGAATAATATTTGCAACACGTTATAGACGGGTAAGATGGCGTTGGCGGCGTCGACGTCGCGAGCGACGGCGGCGCACGCGTACGCGATAGCCGCGCCGCATTGCTGCACGCCAAAGTACGTCAACCAATCCACGGCAAAGTTTCCAATGAGTCCGACTGCGTTGTACACAATCGTCGTCGCGAGAAGCGATACGACAAACGCCGCGATGGCTTCTTCGATTACCTTGTACGTGATGTACGCCAATAGCGGATAGCAGCCATCATCTAATTCGCGGTAGAGCAACGGGCGCTCCATTAAAATGGATGGCAGGTACGCGCCCGCCGCAAACGCCGGGAGCACATTATTCATGAATAGCATGTTACTCACGTTGATTTGTGACGCGAGGGACATTGATTTCCCTTGATTCCAATACATGGTGGCCATGACGACGGCAAAGATGAGATGACCTGCGCATCGTGCGCCGACGAATTGCGCGTTGCGGTAATTCCTCGACGTGCGGTATTTTAACAGCGTCCACACGGCGTTGACGAAAGAACTTTGCGCCGGCGCTTCAGCGAGGACACTCGACAGCGAGGACGATGTGTCGCCGATAGATTTCCTGTGCACGACATCCTTGATGTATTTACGCACTTCATCACGATTGCGTTTGTGATGAAACGATTGCGCAAACTCGCGCGGGAAATCCGCGGCGTCATCCGCGGCGGTGCTGATTAAAAAGTCTGCAAAGTTGTCGTTTGGATCGAAGAAGTACCCCAATGAGTAAAAGTACGTCTCCGCGCCCTCTTCGCCGAACAGTGGGCCGGCATAGCTGACTCGGCCACCCTTCAACATTAACAAGCGATCGAATTGCCGAAACGCTTCAGAGCTCGGGGAATGGATAGTGGCGATGACGGCGACGCCGTCTTCGTCGGCGAATTTCCGAATGACGCGCATCAAGTCGTACGACGTCTTTGAATCCAACCCACTCGTGGGTTCATCGAGAAACAACACCCGTGGCTGCGTGACGAGTGAGATACCAATATTCACGCGCTTGGCTTGTCCACCAGACACGCCGCGAGATAAAGCGCTGCCGACGATGACATCCGCGCACGAACGCAGGCGTAAATCGTCGAGCAACCGTTCGACGTGCGCCTCTCGCTCTTTTGCGCTTACATCCGGCCCACCTTTAAGTTGCGCTTGATACATCAGCGTCTCACGCACCGTAAGCGAAGGTAACAAACAATCAAACTGTTCAACATACGCCGCACACGTCTTCAGCGCGGCTTTACTCGCAGGTTCGTCGCCGACGACGACGCGCCCGCGCAAGTACCCTTGCGTCTTGCGTCCGCTCACGACATCCAGCAGCGTCGTCTTCCCCGCCCCCGACGGACCCATGAGCGCTGATATTTTCCCAGACGGAAACACCGCGCTGACATCATCGAGCAATCGCACGCGCGCGTGCGCATCGCCGCGCTTACGCACCTCGTACGTCACCTCGTGCACGACCACCGCGAGCGGACGCCTCGACGTCGTCTTCAACCCGGCGTCCACAATCGCACCCTCATCCGCACCACACGCCCCGATGCTCGACGTAAACCGCCGACGCAACGCATCCTTCTCGAGCTCGAACACATCCACGACGACGCCGCGATCGCCATCCGGAGCCGCGCCATCGATCGCGCAGCCGTCACCGTCACCGTCACCCGCGCCAGCGACCACGCCACCCTCGCGCCTTCCACCGCCGTCCTCCTTACCACCCATGCGCCGCGCCGCGCGTTTCACGGCGTCTGCGCCGCGAACACCACGAAACCCGTCATCCCCGAACGCCATCGCCGTCCTCGGCGTGCGCGGCGTCGCCCCGCGCGCGCGAATGTGACGCCATCATGCGTTTTTCCTCAAGGGAGACGAACAGTCGCGCCGCCTACGGGCGGTCCACGTATTCGGTGTCCTCGAGCGTGGCCAATGGTGGTTGGTTTAAACGGCGCGTTCGCGTCAATCACCGCGCGCGCGACGGACGTGCGCGCGCCCGATGACGCACGCGGACGCGCACGTGCACGCCCTCGTGCGCCGCCTCGTGCTCGCCGAGTTCGCGCCGCGCGATGGCGACGACGTCAGCGTCAGCGTCGACGCGCGCGCGATCGATGCGCAGGTGCGGTACGCGCACCGAGAGTTGGGCCCCACCTTGGGCGCGTCGCATCCGTCGACGTCGACGTCGCGCGGCGATGGTGACGACGGGGCGGAGGAGCGCGATGTGGTTGGGAGGATTGTGCGGCGCGTCACGCGCGCGCGGGGGGCGGCGGCGGGGGCGGAGGTTGGGGAGCTGTGCGAACGCGCGCGGGCGAGAGGCGGGTGGACGCGGAGAGCGCGCGCGTTGCGGGCGTTGTTGGCGATTTCTGAGGATGTCGCCGCGGGTGGGGGGGCGACGGGTGGGGTGATGGTGTCGTCATCGATGTCGTCGATATCGTCGATGTCGAGCGCGAGGGTGGAGGGCGCGCGCGGTGGGGTGGTGCCGAGGTTGGATTTGGAAGTCAAAGCGAAGGCGTTGGCGCGAGACGCGCGAGGCGGGAACGTTGACTCGACCATAGTGGACGCGCGCGTCACCGCGCGGGCGCTGGCGGGTGGTGCACACGGGGCGTTAGGGTTACATTCTGTCGGTCGGCGTGCGGATGCGTATCGAACGCTGAAGATTGAGCGCGCGGCGACGGGGGAGTGCGACGAACACGAATTGGTCCGCGACGTGCTCTTCGCTTGTCAGGGCATAGACGGGGAGTTTGTCAAGTTCTCCGTCGCTGAACAGAGCTACGTGATTGCACCGAACGTGAATGTCTCTGCGGGGCGAAGAAACTTGATCAAGTGCTTGACCGAGGTGGGGTGGCTATTTAAAAAGGTGAAGAACGCGCTGGGAGACGACGGCGCCGCGGGCGTGTCTATGGAAAACGGCGAGGGAAGTACGCGGCAGGCGTTCCGCGCCGCGCTTCAACGCGAGTTAGCGGATTACTACAAACTCATCGCCGTGCTCGAGGCACAGGCGCAAGTTCCCATCGTGGCGTATTTGTCGGATCAGCAAAGCAAGGCGGCGACAAACGGCGACAGTTATTTGACATTGCGACGATTATTCGTGTGGCTCGCTGAGCCTTTGAAGACACTCCGCACGCTCGCCGTCATGGTAGATGCGACGCATAACAAGCGCGGCGGTGCAGCTTTATCAGCAATGTACAAGTTTTCTAGACACGGGGATCCGACGTCAACAGCTCTCGTGCGCAGAATTTTGAGCGCCAGCGCCGCGCCGCTCCTCGGCATGATTCAACGCTGGACCGTTAGTGGTGAACTTGAAGACCCATGTCGGGAGTTCTTCGTGGCAGTTGATTACTCTGTTCACGATAACGATTTGTGGCGACGCAAGTATACCTTCGATGAGGACATGTTACCGCCGTTTATGACGCGCGAACAAGCACATAGCGTACTTCGACTCGGCAAGAGTATCAACTTCTTACGCCGCTGCTGTGATGACGCGACGTGGTCTGTCGAACGCGCGGACATTTTAAACGCCGTTGAAAAAGCTGGGGGCTTGCAGTTTGAAAACCCAGAAGGATTGGAAGTGCTGATTGCCGAGGGTAAGGCACGCGTTGACACAGCGGTGCGCAGAGTACTGTTTGACCGTTACAAGCTTGGCGAGCATTGCAAGGCGTTGAAGCGATATTTGTTACTCGGACAAGGGGACTTACACGAATGCTTAATGGACCTCATTGGGCCGAGCTTGAATCAACCAGCGAACACACTGAGCGCGTTCAAGTTGGCGGGCACCCTTGAGCAGGCGGTGCGCAGTAGCAGCGCGCAAACCGATTCCTCGGAATTCCTCGATCGACTTCGCGTTCGTCTCATGGCGCACCTGAACGAAGAAGTCGGCTGGGATGTGTTTACATTGGAATACACGCTCACACCGCCGTTAACAACCATATTCACCGAGCACGCGATGAGCAAGTATCTTCGAGTGTTCAACTTTTTATGGCGATTGAAGCGCGTCGAACATGCTTTATGCTCGACTTGGCAGACGATGAAGCCTACGGTGACGCACGTGCTCTCGAGAGACGCGGTAAATGGGGCAACGGGCGGGATTTTGGCTGATATGTTGCGTCGATGTCACTCCTTGCGAGGTGAGATGCACAACTTTATGTCAAACTTTCAGTATTACGTCATGTTTGAGATCCTGGAGACGTCGTGGGCGGAGTTTGAACAAGCCATGGAGGAGTCTAAGGATTTGGATGCAATCATAGCCTCGCATGACGTCTTCTTGGATACAGTTGTTCAGAAAGCTCTCCTCGGATCCAAGTCTCAGCTCGTCCTTCAAACGCTTTACTCTTTGTTTGAAGTCATGATGGCATTTCGCGAATTCGCTGACGAACTCTACGATTTAGCCACTGAAGTCGTCGCAAAGAAAGCTGCTGCACGCGCGCGCATCGCCGAACGTGAGAAAAACCAACAGTGGGGTACAATGGTTGGCGAAGATTCCACCGCTGAGGACTTTTTAGACAAGGACGCCGTCCACGATATGAAGCGCCGCCTTAGCGATTTGGCCGCGCTGTATTCTCGCCAAGTGGATGGTTTTTTGAACTTGCTCCCACTACAAACCCACGTGGACGTCCAGTTCTTGTTGTTCAGGCTAGACTTTAGCGAGTACTACGCATCCAAGGGCGTCGGCCCGGGCGATGTCGCCATGTTAACTTAGGTCGTCGACGTTCTTGTAACTAAAAAATCCGCGACGCGACCGTCAGACACACAGAAATACTCCGAAAATTGCCCTCTCTCTGTTCAACGTTCCGCACACTTTGACGCGCGCTTATTCGCAACCATGGGTGGCGGTCCTTCGAAACAATCCAAACCTCGCGCGGTGATCATCATCTTCGGCCCGCCGGGCGCCGGTAAAGGTGCGCGACGCGCGATTCGTCGCGATGGATTACTCGGTCAGCGCTGCCGACTGCGCGCACAAGATGTGCCGACGTGATCAACGACTGACGCGCATGAAACGTTCTCTTTTCCACGCGCAGGCACGCAAGCACCGAAGATCACAGAGGCGTTGAATATTCCGCAGTTGTCGACTGGGGATATGTTGCGCGCCGCGGTCGCGGCGGGAACGGATGTCGGAAAGAAGGCGAAAGCCGCAATGGATACCGGCGGACTCGTGACGGATGATATTGTCGTGGCGATCATTCGAGACCGCATAAAGGAGAAAGACTGCGCGAATGGGTTTATTTTGGATGGGTTCCCACGCACGTTGGAGCAGGCGAGAAAACTTGATGATATGTTGAAGAGCAGTGGGGAAGCCGTGGATGTGGTGATTTCTCTTGAAGTCGCGGACGAGTTACTCGAAAAGCGCATCTGCGGTCGATGGATTCACAAGGCGAGCGGGCGATCGTACCACGCTGACTTCAACCCGCCGAAGAGCTTGAAGCAAGCCAAGGGTAAGACTGCCAAGCCGAAGCGAATGTTTGACGACGTGACAGGCGAGCCGTTGGAGCAACGTTCCGACGACACGAAGGAGGCGCTCACGGCGCGATTAGAGGCGTACCATAAACAAACTGTGCCGATTTTGACGCACTACAAGGATCAAGTTGTTGCTATTGATGCCGCCCGAGATATGGACGCCGTGTGGAAGTCCATCGACGCCGTGTTGCCGCGAAAGTAAAATCTTCGCGTTTCGTTGAAAAGCGACGCGTCACATCAATACGCGCCCGCACCGCGCTCAAGCGCACGATAATAATCTTTAGCCGTTCATTAATATTACGATGAAACGCATCAACCGTGTTAACCACGTGCACGTACGCATTGACGAAATGGATTTCCGGGTAAAGACCGAAAGTGAAAATATGTACAAAGTGAATATGTGCTACGGCGCTCAGACTAAACCAAAGACGCTCTCTTGACTAAATGAGACAGTTCGAGCGTGTTTAGTTGATCGAGACCGGGCGATCGTAAATCCACGAGAACGTTTCCTTGGCCGGCGGCTTCTTAGCAGCCTTCTTGGCGGCAAAGTCCACCAACTTGCGGATGCGGTTCGGTTGCTTCATGAGGTACTCTTGTGCTGCGGCGGCTTCGCCGCTCAAGCCTTGAAGGTGTTCGATATCCCAACGCTTGATCAAGTGCTCCATGATGTCGGCGTAGTCGTGACCAGTGTATACACCAGTGCGTTCGGCGACAGCCGCGAAATCGTTGAAGAGATCACGGCCCGTGCGATCCTTGTGTTGGCCGTCGCACATCATGTGCGCCGGCATTGTAATTTGCTTCTCCATCATATCGGCAAAAGCAAGCACGGCTCCGTCCGGATCACGCTTTAACACTTCATCGATGATGCGCTGGTACGCGATTTCGTGGCGACCTTCGTCAGCGGCGATGATACCGCACATCTTGGCAAACGCCGGGTCCCCGGCTTCCTTGGCCAAGCGCGCCGTGTTCCCGTGGGAAATCTTAGTCGCGCGCTCTTGGAAAGACGTGTACACAAAGCCCAAGTACGGGTTGTTGTCCGTCTTCGGGTTCATGCCGCTACCAATGAGCTTTTGGATCGTCGTCTCAACCGGCTTCATGTTCACCTTACCCGTGCACCACAAGTACTTGTTCATGAGGTCGCCGTGACGGTTTTCCTCGGCGGTCCACTTGCGCGTCCACTGCGCCCACGGCGTGTCGTCCGCACCAGTCGTATCCGCCGTACCCTCAAGCGTATTCAACATGTTCATGTACGTCGGCAACGCCTCCTCGGTAATCATATCACCGACGAGAACGACGAAGAGATCGTCGGGAATGTTCGCCGCGCGCTTGCGGATCTCAGCCACCTACGTTCAAACGCGAACGCGCGCGCGCGTCAGTCTACACGCACATAATTCGCACATCACGCATCACAAAACAACAAAAAACATTCCTTCACACACACACCACCCGCATCACGCACGCCCTTACGCGCACGCGCGCGCACACCCAGCGCCAAACGTCCTTATCCCCGACCCTCACCCTAAATCCGCCTTCGCGTTCGCGCTCGCTCTCGCGCGCGCTCGCGCTCTCACGCCCACGCACCTCATCCAAAAAATCCACAGACGACGGATCAGGCAAATAATCCTGCGGCTGCCAATTCGTATTCGGATCCTTCAACAACCCACTGAGCTCGCCCGCGGCGAACGCCCCCATGTCCTCGATCACCTCGGCGCGCTTCGCGCTGAGCCCGCGCATGTCGGTGTCGGGCACGAGAATCCGCGGCGACGACACCGCCTTGGTCCTCGTCGTCGCCGTGCGCGTCGGCATCTTCGCCATCCGCGTCGTCGTCGTCGTCATCGACGGTGTCGCGCGCATCGTCGTCGTCGTCGTCATCATCGCGTCGCGCAGTCGAGGGCACGCACGCACGCGCGCGCGCCGACCGCGCCCACGCCCGTCCCGCGCGACATCGATCGATATTATCGATCGATGGATCGATGTCGATGTCGATGTCGATGTCGACGTCGCGCCCTCCTCTGGTTGGGATCGGTCGATGTTGTGTGTGGTCATATCGACCAATCCCGACCGCGCGCGTCGAGTCCCCTGTCCCAATCACGCCCTCGCCCTCCTCGCCCATCGACGTCGATCGCCCTCGCCCATCGACGTCGTCAACGATATCGA
>Ga0181552_10000656_pt1 | contig 26471 bp, 26 predicted proteins | sample 011ome_18_FD_130583 | JGI IMG/M metagenome (GOLD analysis project Ga0181552, IMG submission 130583) | Coastal salt marsh microbial communities from the Groves Creek Marsh, Skidaway Island, Georgia - 011501BT metaG (megahit assembly) | ecosystem: Environmental > Aquatic > Marine > Intertidal...
CCAGCGTCAGGCTTTCTGGTATTGCTGCCGATTGTTATCGATTTGCAATTTGGCCTGGAAATCGCGCGTGATGCAAAATGGGTTTCAGCATGGCTTGTGCTCGTTGGTGCGGGGGCGGTCAGTGCGTTACCAACCTTTGCTGGCAAACGACTTAAATTGCCGGTTGAATCGGTATTGCCGGTGTTGGCTGTCATTGGTTTGCTTGGCGCGGCGGTCGTAACCGAACCGTGGCTAACCTATATGGCGGTGGTGGTGATTTATGCACTGAGCCTGCCATTATCGGCATTGCGCTTCATGCGTGAACGCCGCCAATATGAAGGTAGCGATAGCTAGCGGTCTTGTTCATTATCTTTCTGGGCGGCAATACGCTCACGATGAAACAGATAAATCCCACAAGCAACAATGATAATGACACCAAGAACTGTGCTTTTGGCAGGAAGATCACCAAAGACCAGATAGCCAAGAATTACCGATGAAATGATTTCCATATATTGAAACGGTGCGAGTACACTTGCCGGGGCATTATTTGCTGCCCAGACGATGAAAATATGTCCGATCGTGGCGATTAATCCCATATAGATGATCCATTCAAACTGCTGTGTATCCGGCATAATGAAACCGGTGCCGACAATATTGAACATCTGTCCGATAATCATTGTCATGCCAAGAGCGAACGTGGCCGTTACGCCAACGATAAACTGCATCTGATAGGGGTGCGCCTTGCCCGCAAGCTGTCGGGTAATGGTGACATAACCAGCCATTGCAAGCGCCGTTGCCAGCGGGTAGAGGGCGGGCGTGCCAAAAATCACCAGGCTTGGTTGCAAAATTACCATCACACCAAATAGCCCAATGATAATCGCGATGATCCTGCGCTGGCGAATTTGTTCGCCAAGAAAAATTGCCGACAGGGCGGTCAGGATCAGCGGCTGAACAAAATAGATCGAAATAGCCTCGGCCATTGGTAAATGCTGAAGCGCGGCAAAGAAGCAGACCGTGGCAATTGCCAAAAGAATGCCGCGGGCGAACTGCATCATCAGGGTGCCTGTTGGGACATGCCATTGACGCGCCCAGATGATCAGCGGTGCCATCAGTAAAATCTGCATGACAAACCGCATAAAGGTTACTTCTACCGGGTCAAGGCCCTGGCCTAGAAGCTTGGCAAAAACATCAAGCCCCGGAATGAACAGCATCGCAGCGCAAAGTTGCAGGATGCCTGTTGTCGTGTTTTTGCTGCTTGTGCGATGGTGATTTGAAGCTGCCGGTGTCATGGCCAAAACAGTTCCCGCAATAAGCCCAAAGGTCAATTGAATTCGGTGATGGTGAATTCGTCGATGGCGATCGGTAAGACGAAAATCATGCTGGGGGCTAGATTGGTTTTCTCATCCGGCTTATAGTCGGGCAAAGTTACAACCAACAGTTCAAACAGGCGGTGACATGACAAGCGGGCTGATTGAAAAATGCCTTAATAATGGTATCCGCATGACCAGCCAACGGCAGATTATTCTGGGCGTTATTGAAGGGTCGGAGGACCATCCCGATGTTGATCAGCTGTACCGACGTGCGGTTGAGCAAGACCATACAATCTCGATTGCGACTGTTTATCGTACGGTGAAATTGCTCGAAGAAGCGGGGGTTATTGACCGTTTGGAATTTGGCGATGGCCGCGCTCGCTATGAGGAGTCCGGCGAGCATCATGAGCATCTTGTTGATGTTGAAACCGGTGAGGTAACCGAGTTTTACCATGCCGAGTTAGAGGCCCTGAAGGAGCAGATCGCCCACGAGATGGGGTATGAGCTGGTTGATCACCGGCTTGAGCTATTCGGCCGAAAGCTGAAATCCTAGGTTAGGAAGAAAGTTGATAGAAATAAGCCGCTGCTGACGCGCCCAGTAATTGGTTGGGCGTGTATCTTTGCTGGATGCTGCTGTTGTATTTGGCCGTTAGCGTCGCGCTGATTGTACTTTTGCCAGAAACTAGTTATAGAAATTGAAACTATTGACCTTCATATGTCTAGCTGGCTTTTGACAAGGCAGCTGGCCTTTGTTCTGGAAATCACCCCGATGCAGGCGACAAGCAACACCGGCAATGTGATCAGGCTTGCGGCGGCGCAGGCCCTGTCGATGACGACGATGAACGTCAATATCATCAATACTGCGCTTGTTGGCAGTCTTTTATCGCCAGTTCCATGGTTGGCAACCCTTGGGCTATCACTGCAATTTGTTACATCAATGTTAACAACATTGCCAGCTTCATTGCTGATGGTGCGCTTTGGCCGGCGTCCGGTCTTTATGGGCGGGGTGATGATTGCCGCAATATCTGCATTTACCCAAGGTGTCGCTATTCTCATTTCAAACTTCTATTTGTTTTGCGCGGCATCAATGGCGCTTGGCATTGCGCATGGATGTGCTGGTTTTTATCGTTATGCCGCGGCTGACAGCGCCGACGAATCGCAAAAACCAAAGGCTATCTCCTATGTGCTGGCGGGCGGGTTGCTCGCTGCCGTCATGGGGCCGGAAATTGCACGAAATATGGTCGATTTTGTGCCGGGACACCTCTATGCGGGATGTTTTTTCAGCGTTGCTGCAGTCCAGCTTGTCTCGCTTGGATTTTTATCTGGGGTTAAAATTCCAAAGCCAACGCTAACCGGGTCAGGTGGGCGCCCGATTGGCGCTTTTTTTAAGATGCCAGTTTTTGTGGTGGGGACGATCAGCGCGGCCATTGGCTATGCGATGATGAGCTATATGATGACAGCAACACCGCTTCAGGTGGTAAATGTCGCCAAGCTTGGCACGTCAGCAAATGCGACGATTATCCAGTGGCATGTTGTTGCGATGTTTGCGCCCGCTTTTTTCACCGGTAACCTGATCAGCCGATTTGGGGCGCCGGTGATTTTAACCTCAGGTGTTCTAGCTTATCTTGTGGCAATTGCCAGTGCAGTGCTAGGTATGGGTTTTTGGTGGTATTTTGTCTCGCTGGCACTGATGGGGCTGGGCTGGAATTTTCTTTATATCGGCGGTAGCTCGTTGATCGCGAGTGTCGCCAGCCCCGAGGAACGTGGGCGGGTGCAGGGCATCGCTGATCTGGTCACAACAACCTCAGTTGCAACAGCGTCGCTGGTGGCTGGTGCGCTGCACAGCCAGTTCGGCTGGGAGGTCACGGTTTTATCAGCATTAGGACCGGTTCTGATTATCGCCATATCACTCGCTTGGCTGATTCTATCACGCCGCTACGCGTAGGCATAAGTGCTGGCATGAAGGCAGGCATCGGGCGTGCTGCGTCATCATAAAACTAATCTAGGCTGAAGATTTGCTGCGATGAAGGGCGTAATTATTTTTCTGCAAAAACACTTATATTGCGTTGCAGCATAAGAAAATGACTGATTTAATTAAACACGAAATGGAAACAATCAATTTTCAAATCAGATTTTATAAAGAAACAAGCCAAAAAAAAGGTCGTGAGCACGCTCACGACCGAGTCTAGGGAGGAAACACACAAACTCGCGTTTGGTGCAATGCAATATATGGAATTAATACTAATTTAAGTCAACCCCACTGACTAATTTAAATGATAGAAAAATGGATGCTGGGCGCAGCTAGACGTGATAAGGACTGAAAAAATCAGGTTTTTTGAGGATTTTCGCGCGGCTGAATAACTGGAATTGGCGGCATTTTGGAAAAAATTCGTGCTGGATCGTTATTAATTAGCCGCATCGACTGGAGACTATGAGCAGAATCGCGCTTGGCAAGGCGGTTGCCGGCCTGGTCAAGAATGAGTGCGTGATGGCAGTAATCGGGCGTTTGAAGCCCCAAAAGCGCCTGTAAAAGCCGGTGAAGATGTGTTGACGGTGCCAGATCATTGCCGCGGGTTACGAGCGTTACCCCGTCAAGCATATCATCAACCACAACAGACAGATGATATGAGACGGCAATATCGGCGCGAGCAATAACCACATCACCAAATGGCGCCGGATTGGCAGTTTGGTATCCGGCCAGATAGTCAAACCAGCCAATTGCGCCGTCCGTTGGCCCGCCAGACGCCATTTCAAGCGCGGCATCCATCCGCAACCGCCAGGCGGCACCATTGCCAGCTGCACGGCGACGATTAATTTCAGCCTCACTCAGCAGCTGGTCGGTATTGCTGATGACCTCGCCACTTGCTAGAGCCGGCGGGTCAACATACCGGCGCCCGGTTCCATTTGGTAAAGCTCCATCTGGCTCAGTTCTATCTGAGGGCGTTGGCGGTGTGTGCGGCGCGCTAAGCAGCGCGTTCAATTCCTGGCGACTGAGATAGCATGGGTAGACAAGACCCATATCCTGAAGTGTCTCCAGTGCGGCTTGATAGGCGGGCATACGCCGCGATTGGCGTGGGGCATCGCGGCCGGTTGTATCGGCCGTAGGTGAGCCATGCCATGCCAGCCCAAGCCAGTCTAAATCGGTAAGAATCTCTGTTGTGAAATTATCGCGGCAACGCGTGTGATCAATATCATCAATCCGCAGGATCATTTTCCCACCCGATTGCACCGCCAAATCATGCGCCACCTTTGCCGCATAAGCATGGCCGAGATGCAGAAGCCCGGTAGGACTTGGCGCAAACCTGGTGATAAACGGACGATTCATTTCGGTAATCTCGCTGTTCTACTTGCCCCAGACCTATCGCTTTGCAACAATTTCGTCAATTAGGATAAGGCGCGTTTATGATGAGGCGCCGGCTGCGTAAACACCGCCCAACAGGAGAGATAAAATGGAAATTCGTCGTTATGCTGATCTGTCTGGACCTTTTATTCCGCCTGCTAGAGGTGGGCTTGCCAGCAGTCTTATCGTGCTACTGCATGGTTGGGGAGCAGATGGCAATGATCTGGCTGATCTGGCCCGTCCAATTGCGGTGCGGTTTCCCGGGGCAGCGTTTTTTGTGCCCAACGGGCCAGCGCCATGCAGAATGAACCCAGCCGGACGCGAATGGTTCGATATTGATGATCGGGTGAACGGGCCGGTTGCAGCTGCTCCGGTAATTGATGCGGCGATTGCGGCGGCTCTGGCAGATTTAAATTTGCCCGCATCGGCATTTGCTTTGGCCGGATTTTCCCAAGGCGGCATGATGAGCCTTCATTGCGGGCTGCGTCATCCGGTGCCGGCGGCGGCGATCATCAGTTTCTCTGGAGCGCTTTTATTGCATGACGACCTTGCCAATGGGTCGGCCTACCCGCCGGTGCTGCTGGTTCATGGCACGGATGATCAGGTTGTACCATTCTCGCTGCAGGCGGCGTCGCGAGATGTGATGCAAAGCCGGTCAATCGGAGTGGAGACAATTGCCTGTCACCGGCTTGGTCATGGCATTGACCCTGACGGCCTGTCGGCAGCGATTGCGTTTCTAGCCAAGTACCTGCCAGCCTAGCAAGGCGCGCTGGTCAAAACACTGACGTCATGTTGCAGAATCTATATTTAGGGGGTGCGTCAAAGTATCTGTCCATATATTGAGTTCAGAGGGTTGTTTTTAGGTCTCGGGCGTGTTCTGATTTTCTTTGGTCAAAGTGAACAGATCTTATTTGAGATTTGGCGGGACTTTTCGTCTTAGTATAGGGAGACATTGATGAATGCAGGTAGTTTCGCACCGGCTTTGGTTTTGAATGCAGATTTTCGGCCGTTGAACTATTTTCCGCTATCGCTTTGGTCGTGGCAGAACGCGATCAAAGCTGTCTGTCTGGATCGGGTCACGATCATCTCGGAATATGAGCAATCAATCTCGTCACCAACGACGGTTATCAATCTGCCCTCGGTCATTGCGTTAAAGGAATATGTGCCGCAAAATCGCAATCCTGCCTTTACCCGTTTTAATGTGTTCTTGCGGGATCGTTTCTCTTGTCAATATTGCGGCAATGGTTTTTCAGCATCGGATTTGACGTTTGATCATGTCGTGCCGCGGTCCAAGGGCGGGCGAACGAACTGGACAAATGTCGTAGCAGCGTGTAGCCCGTGTAACTTGCGCAAAGCCAACAATCTGCCAAGTCAGTGTAATATGCAGCCGCTGTCGCGACCATCAGCGCCGAACGTATGGCAGTTACAGGAAAATGGCCGAGCCTTCCCGCCGAATTATCTGCACGAGTCTTGGCGTGATTATCTTTATTGGGATAGTGAGCTGCAAAGCGATGATTAACCGGTGATGATAACTGGCCAAGGCCATAGGATGGCTGTTTGAGAGATGCTCGCAGTTAAATTTTCTCGGCAATCTTGATGGCAGTGCGGCATCCGGTCTGAATAACATCATGAAGCAATTTATAGTGGCGTGCCTCGCGCCCCTTGTAATCCACCGCAATATCGCGATGTTCCAGCTCTTCATCCCGGAACCGTTCGATTTTTTCTTTCAGCGCGGCCTCGTCACTGCCAAGGTTTTCGGCCTGTTTTTGGTAATGCTCGCCGATCACCTCTTCAACCGCGATCGTGCAGGCCATCGCAGCCTTTGGCCCCATTGCCGCGGTAACAACACCAAGCGCAAAGCCGGCAGCGCCCCACAGCGGATCCAGCAAAGACGGGCGTACCCGGCGTTCATTGATCAGGCTATCAAAAGCTTCAAGATGCTCGACCTCTTGTGCCATCATATGGCGGATTTCGTCACCCATCGGATGTTTGTCCAGAACCACAAGCTGCCCGCGATAGATTTGCTGGGCGGCACGTTCGCCAGCATGATCAACACGAATATAGCGTTCAAGGTCACGCCGGTTGGTGGTGTCTTTTGACGGGGTCATAGAAAATCCTTTGACGGTCACTGACAAAATAAGGTTCAGATACGTCTTAACGAGATAAGAGCCGCAGCAATAATGTCAAGGCTGATAAGCGCATTCCACCCCGCCATCGACAGGCCAAACAGCGACCAAGCGACGTCATCACAACGCACCAGCGGTGTGTCGAGCAGCTGCTGCGTCATCCGGGTAATATCACCATCAAGGGCGAGGTTTGATGTGCAACCACTTGGCCCAGCCCAAAAGCCCCATTCGATACCAGCATGATAACTGCCAAGGACTGCACTGATTAGACCGGCAATCAGGATTAACCCCAGCATCAGCCGCGGCATAATGCCGCGAAGCCCAATAACAGCAAGGATCATAACAGCTAGATGCGGCCAGCGTTGCCAGATGCAAAGGCTGCATGGTGCCAGTCCGCCGACATATTGAAACAACAATGCGCCGCCAAGCAAACTGGTTGAAATGCCTAACGTAAGATAAAGACCAAGGCGCTGGCTTATCGGCGGAATTAAATAATTTTTCATCGTGTCATCCCGATCGCAATGGCAAACAAGCAGACTAATGCGGTTATCAGCATAATGACTATTTTTGGGTTGCCATTATGTCTTGCAATACCCGCGACTATCGCAAAACGCAGGCCGCGACCAATGATAGAGGTCAGTATAAACGGGAACAAGCCAAAGCCGCCAAGGCCGGCGCTGACAGCGATCACCTTATAGGGAAGCGGCGAGAAAGCCCCCAAAAAGACCAGGAAAATGCCAAATTCGGCAAAACCTGCCTCAACGGCCATAAAGGCAGCTGGTGCCGCCAGTTTGGCTGGAAATAGCGCAAGTAAATCTTGGATATGCGCGCTGAAATATGCGCCGATGGCCCAGCCGCCAACCCCGCCAATGACTGATGCCGCCGTGCAGCCAATGGTGAGTTGTTGCCAGCGCGCAGGGCGTGCCAGCACCGTCGCAACCAGCAGCGGGTCGACCGGTACCGGAATGATAATTGATTCCAGCGCGGCAAATAAATACATCGCGCGAACCGCCAGTGTTGTCGCGGCGGCACGGATGATAAAGTCATATTGCTGTTTTAATAATCGCCAAAGCGGCATCTGTCACCGTTGATCAGGCCTTGCGGTTTTTGCCTCTATGGCGCGGCCCCACGCACTACGGCCGCAATTAGGTCTTTTTTTGGTACGGCTGAAGGGACTTGAACCCCCACTCTGTCACCAGAAGCGGATTTTGAATCCGCCGCGTCTACCATTCCGCCACAGCCGCGTTACCAACAAGAAAACAGTTCCTACCCAAATTATGCGCATGACGCAAGCCTCTCCGACACAGCTTTAGCGAGTTTCTCCATCGCACGGTCACGGATACCGCACTCGTGCATGCCGGCAAGCGTTTCAAACAGGTAATCACGGCAATAACCATTGAAGCCAGCGGCCGTTGAGATTGTTGTTACGGTGTCTTCAAACGGCATTGGTGGGGCATAGGCAGGTCGCTGCGGATTGGCGACAAAGGCCAGGCCGCGCTTAATTCCCTCGGCCGTATGGAGCCGCAGCCAGCGCGCATTATAGGCAAGTGTTAGCATCTCTCGCCGCCATAATAAGTCAAGCTCGGCAATTGCTGTTTCAGGGTTTAGTCTAAAGCCAACACCAACACATGATCCGCCGTGATCGAGCGAAAGTACCAGTCCCGGACATTCCGGCGAACCGCGACCAATTTTTGTCCAGAGACAGAACCGGCGGTGATAGCCATGGGTGCGGGCAAGAAGGCGCTGGTCATGGGCGATAATTGGATTAAAAATCAGGCTGCCATAGCCAAACACCCATAAATCGCGGCAATCGGCATCATCAGGTATCATGGCGCGCCGCGATTCGAGTAATTGGTCTTCGGTAGCAACACGCGCATCAGCCCCGTATTGTTCGCGCGCCATTGTTGCAACACGCCAGTCTTGCAATGCCTCACGGGTGATCCTGGTCGTCTTGAGCTCGCCGCTCATACCCCGCCATCAACCTGGTCCGCGCCGTCATCATCGGCATAACGAATAACGCGCTGTGGATAGGGAATTGAGACGTTGTGCGCCGCCATGGCGTCTTTTAACTGGCGATGCAGATCATAGCCCAGATCAAAGAAATCTGCATATTTTGCATAGACGCGTAGCCTTACAATAATCGCCGAGTCAGCATAGCTTACCACCAGAAAACGCGGTGCCGGATCGGGCAGGATGCGCGGGTCTTGCGCAAGGCTCATCAGAGCGGCTTCGGCGTCGTCCAGATTGCTCTCGTAGGCGATGCCAATGTCAAGGTCTAGCCGCCGCTGTTCGTAACGTGAATGGTTGATAATATTTGCCGACCAAATCGCCGAATTGGGAACGCTGATATAAACCCGGTCGAAAGTGTCAATGATCGTCGTGAAAAGGCCAATCTCACGAACCGTGCCAGACATGCCTGCGGCCTCAATCCAATCACCAATCTTGAACGGGCGCAGGAACACCAGCATCAAGCCGGCGGCAACGTTTGATAATGTCCCTTGCAGGGCGAGGCCAATGGCAAGGCCGGCAGCACCCAGAACCGCAATGATCGAGGTCGTCTCAACGCCGAATTTGCCGAGCGCAACGACCAATGTAAGCGTCATTCCGGCATAGCGGATAAGCGCGCCAATCATCGGCACAATGGTGATATCGATCCGCTCTATTTTTGAAATTGAGTCAACAACCAGGCGGCTGGCTTTTCCGGCTAGCCAAAAGCCCGCAATGATTGTAACGATGCCAGCAAGGATCTGTGTGGCAAAACCCAAAAAAAGATCGGCACTTGCCGGGCCAAACATGGTCAATGAAAACAGGCTGTCTGTTAGGGTTTCCATATTGTGTCTATCATTTTCAATCATGGTTGATGTCAAAAAAGCGCATGATCAGTGCGGATTTTGTCGGCTGGTGCCATCTGCTGGCGGTTTCATTCGAACATCGTTAACCGTATCAAATACGCTTGGCTATGTAAAAACATTCTATTCGCGTTATCCGAACGATAAAAAGCCGCGCTACCTTTAGCGTGCTATTCTGGCCAACTCTCCATGGCAAGCGCTGCATATCTTATTTCGTGATCAACGATTGATATTGAGGGGCTTTCGGCGATATAGTGCCGCGCTATGAAAAACCAACAGATAAACATAGTCAAAATGATTGATTGGGCCGTTGGCGACAAGCCGTTGGCAGGCAGTGAATTTGCCGAGCCTGGTCTGGCGGCGGCGATTGGTAATTTTGATGGCGTACATCGCGGTCACCAAAAGGTGGTGGCGACTGCCTGTGCCGCGGCCAGACGTGATGGTCTGCTGCCCGCGGTGATCAGTTTTGACCCGCATCCGCGCGAGTTTTTTCGCCAAGATGAGGCGCCATTCCACCTTGCGGACCGGCGCGAAAAAGACCGGCTGCTTGCCAACCTTCTCTGCCAGATAGGGCCAGCGAGGGTGATCCATATCAGGTTTGATAATGCGCTGCGTAGCACGGATGCCAGCCAATTTGTTTCGGAAATTCTTACTGAACTTGGAGTGCGCCAACTTTATGCCGGCACCGATTTTGCCTTTGGCAAGGGGCGCGGCGGCGATATTCAGACGATTAATCAGGTTGGCAATAATATTGGCATTAGGGCCACCGCGGTCCCGTTGCTTGTCGATGCGAACAGCGCGGTAATCTCCTCAAGCCGTATTCGTGCCGCGCTGCAGGCAGGCGCGCCCGAAGCGGCGGCTGCGATGCTTGGCCGTGACTGGGCGGTAACCGGTACCGTGATCAAGGGTGATCAGCGCGGCCGCACCATCGGTTTCCCGACAGCAAATATCGCGCTTGGGCCGCTGCAACATCCGGCCTTTGGTGTTTACGCGGTCGAGATTGATCTGATTGAGGACGATGGTCGTGTTCGCCAAATCGGTAATGGCGTTGCCAATATCGGCGTAAGGCCTACAGTGCAGAACCGTGGAGTTCTCTGCGAGGCGCATCTGTTTGACCATGATATCGACCTTTATGACCGGCGTTTATTGGTCAGGTTAAAGGCGTTTTTGCGGCCAGAGCAGAAATTTTCTGGTATTGAAGAACTTCTACAACAGATTTCGCTGGATGCCGAAGCCGCGCGCCAGCTTTTGCCACCTTTTGCCCTTGGTCAGATGTGACCTTTCGGATTCACTAACCAGCCTCTTCATTCGAGATAATAGATCGAGCCAAAGATGAATTACAAAGATACAGTTTTCCTGCCGCGAACAGATTTCCCGATGCGGGGTGGTTTGCCCACAAAAGAGCCGCAAATTCTGCAAAACTGGCGTGATATTGATATCTATCAAAAGCTGCGCGATGCCCGTAAAGACGCGCCAAGCTTTACCCTGCATGACGGCCCGCCCTATGCCAACGGCCAGCTTCATATTGGCCATGCTCTGAATAAGATTTTGAAGGATGTGGTCAACCGGTCGCAATCAATGCTCGGGAAAAATGCAAATTATGTTCCGGGCTGGGATTGTCATGGGTTGCCGATCGAATGGAAAATCGAAGAGCAGTATCGTAAAAAAGGCAAAGATAAAGACGCCGTTCCAGTTGCCGAATTTCGTCAGGAATGCCGCGATTTTGCGGCGCATTGGCTGGGTTTGCAATCCGAGGAGTTTCAGCGCCTTGGGGTGTTGGGCGACTGGCAAAACCCCTACACCACAATGGCCTATGCCGCCGAAGCTAAAATCGCCGAGGAGCTGGGCCGGATTCTGATGGATGGTAGCCTTTACCGCGGGGCCAAGCCGGTGATGTGGTCACCGGTTGAGAAGACCGCACTGGCCGAGGCGGAAATCGAATATGAAGATCACACTTCTGTTACCATTTACGCCCGCTTTCCGGTGATCAAGGCGGCGCACCCGTCGCTGGATGGGGCCAGCATCATCATCTGGACAACAACACCTTGGACGATGCCGGGCAACCGCGCTGTCGCTTATGGTGATGACATCAGCTATCAGGTGACCGAGGTGCTTGGCACTGACGAGGGCGCATTATGTGCGGTCGGTGATGTTATTGTCATTGCCGATGATTTGGCGTCTGGTGTCATGGCGGCAATTGGTGCCAGCCAGAGCAGGGTAAGGGCGCAGATCAAAGGCCGTGATATTGCGGGCTCGATCGCTGTGCACCCGATGGCCGGACATGGCTATGATTATGAGGTGCCTCTATTGGCTGGCAGCCATGTGACAACCGAACAGGGCACCGGTTTTGTTCATATTGCCCCCGGTCACGGGGTCGAGGATTACGAGCTTGCTCATTTGAAACATGGTATTGCGGTTCCTGACACGGTTGGTGAAGATGGCGTGATTTTACCACATTTGCCGGTTTTTGGTGGTATGCACGTGCTGCGCGACAATGCCAAGATTGCCGAGATTATGGCAGCGCATAAAGGTGTGATCGGGATTGGCAAACTGGTGCATTCTTATCCGCATTCATGGCGCTCAAAAGCGCCGGTGATTTACCGCAACACGGCGCAATGGTTTGTCTCGATGGAATCGCACGGTCTGCGCGATACGGCGCTTGCCGAGCTTGCCAAGACGAAGTTCTATCCGGCTGCCGGTCAAAAGCGCCTGACCTCGATGATTGCCCAACGCCCAGACTGGTGCCTTAGCCGGCAACGGGCATGGGGCGTGCCACTGACCATTTTTGTGCATAAGGAAACGGGTGAGCCGTTACGCGATCCGGCGGTTCATGCCCGCATTGTCGCAGCGATGAAGGTTGGAGGTGCGGATTGCTGGTTTGCGTCTGAAAATGCGCTTTTCCTCGGGGATGCCTACAATGCGGATGATTATGAAAAAATCACCGATATTCTGGATGTCTGGTTTGATTCTGGATCAACGCATTCCTTCGTACTTGAAGACCGTGATGACCTTGATAGCCCGGCAGATATGTATCTTGAAGGCTCGGATCAGCATCGCGGCTGGTTTCATTCATCATTGCTGCAATCATGTGCAACACGCGCAAGAGCCCCTTATAAAGGCGTTCTGACACATGGATTTGTGCTGGATGAACAGGGCCGTAAAATGTCGAAATCACTTGGCAATGTTGTGACGCCGCAAAAGGTAATGGAACAGAACGGTGCCGATATTCTGCGCCTGTGGGTGGTAAGCTCAGACTATTATAATGATCTTCGGATTGGGCCGGAAATCATCAAGCGTACAACCGATAATTACCGGCGGTTCCGCAACACTCTTCGGTATCTTCTTGGCGCGCTTGATGGGTTTGATGCCGCCGAAAAAACCGCCTATGCGGATATGCCTGAACTGGAAAAATGGGTTCTTCACCGTTTGGCTTCGATTGATATGGCCATTCGCAAAATGACGGAAATCTATGATTTCCATGGTATTTTTTCCGAGCTTCATCAGTTTTGTAATACTGATCTATCAGCGTTCTATTTCGAGATTCGTAAAGATACGCTCTATTGTGATCGCCCGGATGATATTGCGCGTCGCGCCTGCCGGACGGTGATGGATGAAATCTTTAACCGGCTGACCGCATGGCTTGCGCCAATTTTATGCTTTACAGCCGAAGAAGCGTGGCAATCACGACATGCTGATATCAATAATTCGGTGCATCTACGAAGCTATGATCCGGTGCCGGCTCATTGGTATAATGCGGCAGTTGCCGAAAAATGGTCACAGATCCGCAAAGTGCGTCAGGTGGTGATGAGTGCCCTTGAGGCTGCCCGTAATGACAGTAAGATTGGTGCCTCATTACAGGCAACGCCGACGGTATATATGCCGCCTGAGATGTTGTCTCAATTTGCCGAACAGGATGCCGCCAGCTTGTTTATTACCTCAGCTGCCAGCCTCAGTGACGCGCCAGCGCCAGCTGATGCTTTCCGGCTTGAGGCGGTGGTCGATGTGGCGGTCGTTGTCGCAGTGGCTGATGGTGAGAAATGCGCCCGCTGCTGGAAAATTACCCCAGAAGTGACCGCCGAGCGTGATATTTGCAGACGCTGCCACGATGCGATTTCGGCAGGCTCATGACCGGTTTATCCCCGTTACAGAAATGGCAGGGGTTAAGTGTATTTTTGCCGGTATTTTCCGCCGTGCTGTTTGCGGATCAGGTCAGTAAAGAAATTATGCTGGATCTGGTGTTTAATCCGCCGCGTTTTATCGAAATTGGCTTGCTGTTAAATATTGTTCCAGTCTGGAATAGCGGGATGAGTTTTGGATTGCTTGCCGATGGCGGGATGACTGTTCGGATTGGCCTGACTATATTGGCGTTTCTGGTCAGTGGTTGGCTTGTCTGGATGCTGCCTAAACTTGACCGGATGCAGCGGTTTGCTGGTGCAGCGATTGCGGGCGGTGCAATCGGAAATGCAATTGACCGGTTGCGTTTTGGACGGGTTGTTGATTTTATAGACCTGCATATCGGCGCGTGGCATTGGCCAGCATTTAATGTTGCAGATGCGGCGATTACCATTGGCGCGGGGCTTTGGGCCTATAGCATTTTGTTTGGACAGGAGACAAACGAGACATGACCAGACAATCTATGAAGATCAGCATGATAGTCTTGCTGTTGACCGGGCTGACTGCCTGTTCTGATTTCCGCCGCGCCATTGGTGATGAAAAATCGACGCCGGATGAGTTTCAGGTTGTGGTGCGGGCGCCGCTGTCCCTTCCCCCCGGGTTTTCCGATAGCCCTGAAGATGTCCTGAAACAGGCACAAACCAGTGGCAGTGATGCAAAGTCCAGAACAGCTAACTTGATTGGTTCGGCAACGGCGGATGGATCTGGATTTGCCAGCCTGTTTGATTTTTCTGGCGTTCCTGAAGATATCCGCAACAAGGTTGATGAAGAGACCTACGGGATTAAGCTTGAGAGCAGGCTGCCATTGCAAGTCCTGTTTGGTGGCCTGCCAGATGTTGGGCCGGTGCTTGATAAAATGGAAGAAGACATGCGGCTTCGCAAAGCGCGTCTCGAAGGAAAAGCGCCAACCGAAGGTGGCAGTAAAGCCATTGACCCTGCTAGTAATCAGCCACTTACGATAAATTAGACCGCAATTATGGCCGTTATTCGCCAGCTTCCAGACCGACTGATTAACCAAATTGCGGCTGGTGAAGTTGTTGAACGGCCCGCCAGTGCGCTAAAAGAACTTGTTGAAAATGCGCTGGATGCAGGGGCACGCCAAATCAGCATAACTTTGCGGCGTGGCGGCATTGACGAGATTACCGTAACCGATGATGGCTGCGGCATGAGTCCCGATGACATGGTGCTTGCTGTTGAGCGTCATGCAACCTCCAAGCTGCCGCACGATACACTTGATCAGATCAATTCACTTGGGTTCCGCGGCGAGGCGCTACCGTCGATTGGCGCTGTTTCGCGTCTCGCGCTGACGTCGATTACCGCTGATTTCGGCCATGCCTGGCGGCTGGTCCTTGATGCTGGGCGTCGCAGCGGCCCTGATCCGGCAGCGTTGGCAAACGGCTCGATGATTTCGGTCACCCAGTTATTTAAGGCGGTCCCGGCGCGCCTGAAATTTCTGAAGACCGAGCGTACCGAGCAAGGGCAATGTGTTGACATAATCAAACGGCTGGCGATGGCCTGGCCCGAGGTTGGCTTTCATCTGAACGCAGATGACCGGTCGTTACTAGATTTGCCGGCCTGTCTTCCCGGGCATGGGGGTGTGCAAACGCGCATCGGGACGATTATGGGGCAGGGTTTTGCCGCCGAGGCCATTGCGCTGGATGCGGCGCGAGATGAGGTGCATTTGACCGGCCTTGTTGGTTTGCCAACCATGAACCGCCCAACGCCGGCCAATATTTATCTGTTTGTGAATGGACGCCCGATCCATGACCGAAGCCTTTTGGGCGCAGTTCGGGCCGGTTATGGCGATACGTTGCCGCGCGGCAGACATCCGATGGCGGTGTTGTTTTTAGATATGCCTTCGGCCTGTGTTGATGTGAATGTGCATCCGGCAAAGGCGGAGGTGAGGTTTAAAGATGCAACGGTAGTGCGAAGCCTCTTGGTTGGTGGGTTGATGGCGCGTTTGCGCGAAGGCAGTATTCACGCGACCAGTGCTGGCGGTGCGGCCGCGATAGGCAAATTTTCGATCGATCCAGGCAATCTGCTGCATGAAGCTGTCAGCCACAATGTTGCCAGCGGGCGGCAACGCCCCTATTTGGCGCCGCCGTCACGCAAGAAACTAGCCTCTGCCCATGACTATTACCGGCCTGATAAGCCAGGTGGAGGTGAACATCCCCATAGCCGGTCTTCGGGTTTGGAGACGAGTGCGGCATTACTGGGTGATGACGCGGTGCCGCAGGCGCGCGTTGAGGCGCATCAGGATCACACAGCCGAACAAGCCCAGCGCCGGCATTTACTTGGGGCGGCCAAGGCACAACTTCATAAAACCTATATTGTTGCCGAAACCGAAGACGGCTTGACCATTATAGACCAGCATGCTGCACATGAGCGGCTGGTGATGGAACGGATGAAGGCGGCGCTGGCGGCGCGCGCCGTCCCATCGCAGAACCTTCTATTGCCAGAAGTTGTTACGCTTGCCGATGATCAGGCGGCGGCGGTGGTAGCGGAGGCGGAACTTCTCGAGGATATGGGGCTGGTGGTTGAAGGTTTTGGCGCTGGTGCGGTGGTCGTGCGGGCGGTTCCGGCATTGCTTGGCACACCGGATGTCAAGGCACTGATCTCTGACATTGCCGAAGAGCTGTTTGAATTGGGCAGCAGTACCAGCCTTGAAGACCGGATCAATCATGTTTTGGCAACTGTCTCGTGTCATGGATCGGTTCGCGCGGGCCGCCAGCTGAATGCCAGCGAGATGAACGCTTTGCTGCGTGACATGGAGATAACGCCGCGATCAGGGCAATGCAATCATGGGCGGCCAACATGGGTGAAGTTATCGCTGGCCGATATTGAACGGCTGTTCGGGCGCAGCTAGACCGCTTCGTAGGCTAGAAAATGCAACAGGGCTTTACCATAGCTGCGCTGGTCAATAAGGCGAAGACCGTTGGCAAGATCTGCGCTCGCCAAGGTTTCTTTTTTATCAGTTTCGATAACGGCAATCGCGTCATTTGCAAGCGCACCAATTTTTGCCAACGCGATAATCGCCGTCTGACCACCGCCCGTTTTATAAGGCGCATCAGCGAAAACGAGATTAGCCGGCGCACCACGCCAATGTACCAGCCCCAACGCATCAGCCGCCAGCACCGCGCTTGCTGATTGAAACCGCAATTTGTTAATATTGGCGCGCAGAACAGCAAGCGCGGCAGGCTCGTTTTCGATAAAGCTGGCAAAGGCAGCCCCACGTGAAATTGCCTCAAGCCCTAGCGCACCGGTGCCTGCAAAAGCATCAATAACCTGACTGCCAGCCAGCAAACCGCTGAACTGGCCTGACTGTAGAATGTTAAATAATGACTCGCGAACCCGATTTGCTGTTGGCCGGGTGTTAATGGCGTCCAGTTTTGTGAGGACTGCCCCGCGACGGCTTCCCGCTATGATTCGCATATCTGCCTCTTTTTGGGCCTGATTTATGGGCTGGTTTATTAATCGAATGCTTTGGCTTTTCACTGGCGGCAAGGGCTGCATCGCCAAGGCCAAGCTGGTCGGCCAGAACCCGTGGTTTAATCTGTTCAATTGCGCCATCTTCAAGGTCGCCAAGCTGGAACGGGCCATAAGAAATGCGGATCAGGCGGCTGACTTTATGTCCTAGATATTCCATGATGCGGCGAATTTCGCGGTTTTTGCCTTCACGAATGGCAACAGTAAGCCATGCATTGCTGGCCATCTGGCGATCCAACCGCGCAACAACTTCTCCATAGCGAATTCCGTCAATGGTCACGCCTTTGGCAAGAGCGGTAAGCTGGTCTTCATTGACATGGCCTTGAATACGCACACGATATTTCCGGCTCCAGCCAGTTGATGGCAATTCCAAATGGCGAGCGAGGTCGCCATCATTAGTCATCAGCAACAAGCCTTCTGAATCCAGATCAAGTCGTCCAACCGTCATCAGACGCGGTAAATTTCGTGGTAAATGATCAAAGATCGTCTCGCGGTTCTGCTCGTCGCGGTCACTAACGACAAGGCCGCGCGGTTTATAGTAACGCCACAACCCGGCCGGCTCGCGTGCGGGCAACGGCTTGCCATCGATTGTGATTTTATCACTGGCGCTGACATTTAGCGCCGGGCTGGTGATCGCCGTGCCATTTACGCTAACGCGCCCATCAAGAATTCGGGCCTCGGCCTCACGGCGCGAGCAGATGCCTGCCCGGGCAATGCGTTTGGCAATGCGCTCGGACTCGGCCAACTGATCAAGAGTAAAACTTTGATTTGTCATGCACTTGGATGTAGCCGGAAATCCGGCGCTTGGCAAATGCCAATCTGCAGGTTGGGCTAAATCGGCAAGCGTCGCTCGATTTATTGGGCCGGGTATGAGCAGTATTTTTGCTTGGTAAAGCCCGCCATCTATGCCAACAAGGAAAGCATGAAAATGAAAGGCTATATGGATCAGGTTTTGGCCGCTGCCGCTGCCGCTGCTGCTGCGGGTGAAGTGCCGGTTGCAGCGGCAATTACTGATGCTGATGGAGTGCTTGTCGCGCTTGCTGAAAACCGAATGATCCGTGATGGCAATGCACTTCGTCATGCCGAAATTCTGGCAATTGAAGCCGCAATGGCAGCAACCGGACGTGCGCGGCTTGATGGTTATGATCTCTGGGTTTCGTTGGAGCCTTGCACGATGTGTGCTGGAGCGATTGCACAAGCAAGGCTGCGGCGGGTCTATTTCGCCGCGCATGATGAAAAGGCCGGTGCGGTTGAATCCGGCGTGCGGTTTTTCAATAGTGCTTTCTGTCATCACCGACCAGAGATTTATGGCGGTATTGGTGCGGCTAAGGCGCGTAAAATTCTACAGGCGTTTTTTACGGTGCGCCGCTAGATTTTGGCAATGTCGTTTCGGTAAAAGCCGTTTTGCCAATTGATCTTTGCGACCGCCTCATAGGCATGGCGGCGTGCCGATGCCGCATCATCACCAAGCGCGGTAACAGCAAGCACCCGCCCGCCAACAGCAATCAGATCACCATTATCCGCAAGCGCGGTTCCGGCATGAAAGACGTGGCAATCGGCAACCGTTTCAGCCGCGTCTACGTCCCTGATCACACTGCCTTTTTCATAGCTACCTGGATAGCCCTTATTAGCCATTACCACAGTGACAGCTCCACGCGTATCCCAACGCATATCAAAATGATGCAGGCTGGCGGTTGTTGTCGCAAGCATAGCACTGACGATGTCAGTTTTTAGCCGTGGCAGGATTACCTGCGCCTCGGGATCACCAAAGCGGCAGTTAAATTCGATGACCTGCGGGCCGTCATCGGTAAGCATCAACCCAACATACAGAACCCCGCGATAGGGCGTGCCTTCGGCTGCCATGCCGCGCAAAACTGGATGGACAATTTTCTGCATCACCTGATCTTCAAGCACTTTATCCAGCCGTGGTGATGGCGAAATCGCTCCCATTCCGCCAGTGTTTGGCCCAATATCATTGTCATAGGCGCGTTTATGGTCTTGGGCGGTCGCCATTAAAATTGCCGTATCGCCGTCCAGAAGGGCAAATAGCGAGGCTTCAGGGCCGCTGATCCGCTGTTCAATAACAATGCGTTTGCCCGAATCGCCAAACTGGCCGTCCAGCATTGATTTTGCCGCCACTTTGGCAGTTTCGGCGTCATCTGCAACCACGACGCCTTTGCCGGCGGCCAGCCCGTCTGCCTTGATCACGCAAATGCCACCAAGCTGGTCAATATGCTGACAGGCAGCGGCATAGTCGCTGACCGGATAATAGGCAGGTTGGGGAACGTTGTGACGCGCGCAAAAGGCGCGCGCAAATTCCTTGGAACCTTCAAGCTGGGCAGCGGCAGCACTAGGCCCGAATGCGGCAATATCCAGCTCAGCAAGCCGGTCAGCCAGACCCTCAACAAGCGGTACCTCAGGGCCGATCACAACAAGGTCGGCAGCGATTTCACCGGCAAGTGAACATAACCCGTCTAGATCATCGGCGGCGATTGGTCTCAATTCGCCGTGAGATGCCATACCGGGGTTGCCGGGGGCAATCACAAGGCGGGTGGTTAGCGGCGAGTCTGCAAGGGACCAGGCAAGCGCGTGTTCACGCCCACCGCTGCCAATCAGTAAAATGTTCATCAGATAATCCTTTGGTGTTGCGGCGCATTCAATATGGCATAAGATGGGATCACCATGGAAGAGGGCGAACAGCAAATCAGCGGCGATAACGCGCCCTATTTGACGATTAGTGAGCTATCGCGGGCGGTAAAGACTACCGTTGAGACCGCGTTCGAGTTTGTGCGGGTTCGGGCTGAAATATCGCGTCCCAATAAAGCCCCGTCTGGTCATTTTTATTTCACCCTGAAAGATGAGAAATCCACCCTTGCCGCGGTCTGTTGGAAAACTATGGCAGGCAATTTGGCGGTTCAACCCGAAGAGGGGCTTGAGGTGATTGTCACTGGCCGGCTGACAACTTTTGCGGGTCAGTCGAAATATCAGATCATCGTTAGCCAGATAGAAATTGCTGGTGAGGGTGCTTTGCTCAAACAATTAGAGGATCGCCGCCGAATGCTTGCCGCTGAGGGGCTGTTCGATACGGATCGCAAAAAGAAAATCCCAAAAATGCCAGCCGTGATTGGTGTGGTTACAAGCCCGACAGGCGCGGTTATCCGTGATATTTTGCACCGGCTCCATGACCGTTTTGGGGTAAGGGTATTGATTTGGGGAACGCTGGTTCAAGGGCGCGAGGCCGCCGGACAAGTCGCCGCCGCTATTCGCGGCTTTGACGCAATGCCCGAGGATGGCTCTCTGCCAAGACCAGATTTATTGATTGTCGCGCGTGGCGGCGGTGCGCTGGAAGATTTATGGGCCTTTAATGAAGAGGCCGTCGTGCGCGCTGTTGCCGAATGCCGGATACCGGTAATTTCGGCAATTGGGCATGAAACTGACACTACCCTTATTGATTATGCCGCTGATTTGCGCGCCCCAACCCCGACGGCGGCCGCGGAACTTGCAGTACCGGTGAAAACTGATCTTGCCGTCCAGTTAAGTGAAATTGACGCACGCCTGATGCGCGCGGCTGCTCATAAGCTGAAGGATTCCGGGCAACGCGCGACGATGGCGGCACGCGGCCTGATTGATCCGGCTGATCTGATCCAGCGGCGGGCAGAAATTTTGGATTATGCGCTAGGGGGGCTGGTGCGGGGGCTTGACCGGTGGTTGTCAGTGCGTGCCGTGCGGCTGTCGGGATTGGCTGGCCGCCTGCACCCCCCCGAAACCAAGCTTGTCGCTGCAAATGGCCGCCTGTCACAGATTAGCCAGCGCTTTGGTCAGCACCTTGAAAACAGCCTTAGCCAGCGTCAGCAAAAGCTTGATAATCTGGTCAAGCTGCTGGATGCCAATTCTTTTGAGCGGGTGCTTGATCGCGGTTTTGCTCTGGTAACGGACAAAATTGGAATGCCCATAAAACGCGCCGCAGTCGCACCAGATCAGGCGGCGGTTATGATCCGGTTTGCCGATGGAACGCGCGCCGCAATTTTGGATCAAGATGAGGCGCGAGCAAAATCTCGAAAAACCCGATCAGACGTTCTGTCGGGCCAAGATCCAGAAATAGGTAGCGCCCCAGCCACTAAGCCAAAATCGTCCAAAAAACCCAATGCCGATGACCGTCAAGACAGGCTTTTCTAGCTAGATTTTTTTCCCCCACCGCCGATGCGGCCAGAACCATTGCTCAGGTGTGGCGCGAATCCAGCCCTCAATTTCTGCATTGATTGCAGTTGCTACAGCCAGAATGGCGGCATCGTCAGCCGTCGCTGGCAGTGTGATTGGCGGTGAAATGGTAACGCGGAACCGGCAAACATCAAGCCGTTCGGTCCGCATATACAGCAATGGTGCCTGCTTCTTGATGGCGACTTTGATATGACTGATTGAGGTGCGCGCCGGATGACCGAAAAATCGCACTGACCTGCCCTCACGAAGCTGCTGGTCGACAAGCAGGCACATCATCTGGCCTTTTCGCAGTGACGTCATCATTCCAAGCGCGGCTTCGCGGCCTTTGCGGTAGATATCACCGCCATAGGTTTGCTGGCGGCGATTTAAAAGGCCGGACAACAGCGGATTGTTCAATGGCCGGTAGATGGCGGCCACTTTCTTGCCCGTGGACAGCGCTGCAAACGGGCCAAATTCCCAATTGCCAATATGTGCGCCAATCAAAAATCCTCCCTGATCAATTGCCCGCAGATGCTCAAGCCCGACAAACTCAACCCAGCCCTTGTCAACGATCGAATTGATATGTGGAAACTCGCCAATGACGCGGCCAAAATTACCCCACATCGCGCGCAGAATCCGGTCTCTTTCCAGTTGATCAAGCTCGGGCATGGCATGTTTGATATTCTGTAGGGCGCGTTTGTGCCACGGGGTTAATGGTGCCAAAAGCCGCAGAAAAAACCCCATCGCAGCACTCGCAAAGCGCGCCGGCAACAGCCACGCAAAATAAAACAGTGCAAAGCCGAATATAGCCTCTATTGGCCAGCGGATCATTTGCCAAAAGCGTTTATGCACATGGCTTGCCGAGCGCGTCATCGGGGTTAGGTTCTCTTTCCTGCGATCGTCGAGACAATGCTATCCAGTAAGTCATCAGCCCTTTCAAGATTGAGTGTCACTGGCAAAAAGCCAACGCGCTCGCGCCACTCAGCGGGCAGGCGCACCCAATCCTTTTTGGTGGTTATAAGGGTCGCCCCAAACCTGTTTGCATCTTCTTGCAACCTAACCAGATCGGTCTCGCTGTAGGGGTGATGATCGGCAAAGGCCAGCTCGCGAACGATGTTTACACCGGCGTCACGTAAGGTGGCAAAGAACCGCTTTGGTCTGCCAATACCGGCAAAAGCCAGCATCGGGTTGCCGTCGAATACGTCAATAATGCTCTGATCCGGGGATAGGTTGCCGTTAAAAACCGGCAAATGTGGCCGAATTGAAGCGCCAATCGCCGTGTCATCCCGCCCATTTATAATAGCAGCCTGAATGGTCTTAAGCCCGGCATGAAACCCTATCCGAAGCGGCCCTGCTGGAAGCAGCCAGCCATTCCCAATACCAACATTGCCGTCAAAGACACCAATAGCAAAATCCTTGGCGATATAAGGGTTTTGCAGGCCATCATCCATCAAGATTAAATCATGCTGACCAGTCGCCGCAATCAATGCGGCGCCAGCGACGCGATCACGTGCCACCAGAACATCTCGGCTTTCGGCCAGCATTAGCGCTTCATCGCCGACATCGTCGGCATGATGCAGGCTGTGATCAACCCATAGCGGCTGTCGCGCCGTGCCGCCATAGCCACGGATCAGGATTGCCGGTTTGTAGCCGCGACCTGTTAGCTGGTCATAGAGAAATGATGAAACCGGGGTTTTGCCGGTACCGCCAGCACTGAAATTCCCGATACAGATCACCGGTAATGCCGCCATTGTTTCGTGCGTCATTCGGTTACGAATGGCGGTCGCCGCGGCCCATAGGCCAGCCGCTGGCAACAATAACGCCGCAATAACGCCGCGGCTTGTCCAGAAGTCGGGTGTTCTTATCATCGGTTAATCACGAGTGGCTGTTTCATTATCTCATCAAATGGTTATGTTTTGACCAGCTAGCTTTTGTCCAGCAGCCGGTGCTCCAGAATTTTTCTTGCGGCTATCTCGCACCGCAGGGAGGCAGCGGCGGCGTAGGCTTTGGCGGCGGCGGCAATATGTCGGCGTTTATTCTTATCATCAATTAAGTCGCGCGCCAATCTGGCCAATGCTTGCCCTGTTGCCGTTGCATCGCGCAAATCAGCATCTTTGGTGATATCAAACACTACCCCCGCATCACGAAGACCAGCAAATTCAGCGGTGTTTTTGAAGATATGCGGGCCGGTGAAAATCGGCAAGCCGAAAGCGGCTGGTTCTAGCGGGTTATGCCCGCCCTTTGGCACAAAGGCGCCACCAAGAACCACTAGATCAGCGAGGCTGAAAAGGCTGCCCAACTCACCGAAACTGTCCATGATATAGATATTGTGATCAGTCGATGGCCAGTCGCCGCGACTGCGTTGTGGTGCGTTATCGCTGGCCGCTGCAATCCTGCCCCCCCGGGTTGGATGTCGCGGCGCGATGATGGTTAGCCAGTTTTTATCCTGCCGGTGATTGTGTAGCGCGTTTGCGGCGGCAATTATGCTGGCATCTTCACCTTCATGCGTTGAGGCGGCTAGCAAGACATGGCGGTTGCCAATCGCGGTTTTCAGCTGTTTGCAAAGCACCGGATCAACTGCCGCAAGCGAGCCTAGCTTTAAAGATCCCAGAACAGTAATACGCCCCGCGTCTGCGCCGAGACGTTCAAACTGGCCAGCCTGTTGTTCATTGACGGCAAATATGTGCTTTGGTGCGGTAAAAATGGCCTTTGCCATGACAGACTCTCGCTGCCAACGCTGAAAGGCGACATCGGATAATTGTGATGAGGCAAAAACTATTGGAATAGATCTAGCGGCGGTGCGGGTAATCAGATTGGGCCAGAAATCGGACTCGATAAAAATAGCCAGCATGGGACGGGTGATCGCTAAAAACTGGTCGACAAAATGCGGATGGTCAAGTGGCTGAAACGCGTGCGACAGGCAAACGCCGCTGGCTACTTCCTTTTCGACCATCGCGGCGGCGCTAACCGTGTTGGTGGTGATTAGTAATCTGGCTGTTGGTAATTTGCCGATAAGTGCCTTGGCCAGACCAATTGCGGCAACGGTCTCACCAACGCTGACAGCATGAATCCAGATCAGGTCACCCTTGGACTGACCGCCGGATGGCAATTGATCAAAATTAGGCAAGCCATAGCGGTCTTGAAGGCAGGTAATCATCTCCTTGCCGCGCCACGCACGCCAGCGCAGCAAAAGAGGGATGACCGGACGAAGCAGATGCCAGAATAGATTGTAGATTGTAAATCTCATCATGGCAGGTCGGCCATCAGCCGGTCCAATGCATCGGCCTGATGGTTCAGCGCGGTTTCAAGCTGACTGCGTGCCTGCTCGAGCTGGTCTTTGCCGATGTCATCAAGGTAAATCGGATCGCCGATGATGAACCGCCCACGAGCAAAGGGCTTGGGAATAATCAGGCGGTCCCATCCACTGGCGCGCCAATAGCGGTCAACAGCCCAACACATTGGCACGATCGGTTTGCCAGCAATTTGGGCAATCGCCACAGGTCCTAGCGCTGATTTGCGGGCTGGGCCCCGCGGCCCATCTGGAGTGATTGCGACCGATTCACCGCGATCCAGCACCCGCTTTAGCCCGCGCAAGCCCGAAAGCGGATTGCGGTTTGAGCTACCCCAAACGGTTTTTACCCCGAAACAGCCAATCGCGTGCGACATCATCCGGCCATCTGCGTGCGGTGATTGCAGCGCGTGAAGTGTATAGCCAGACGGCCAAAGCCACGGCATTGCCATCACCCGCTCATGCCAGAACACCATGATTATGCCATCCTGACTTGACATAAATTGATCAGATTTTTCCTTATCAACCGTGCGCCACCGGACGGTTACCATTAAAAGCGCGATGATGCTGCCAATTGTCCAGCCGACGAGGGCGTTGCCAAATGGCGATCGTATTAATTTTTTTATCATGCGCCTGAAACTGCTTTGCGGTTAAATCATCCACTGACAAAACCTTAGCACGCAACAGGTTATTTTCGGAATGGGGTAATTGCGGAATAGGCTGATGTAAAACTATCTGATCATTCATCACATGGCCATCAGGCAATCGTCTTTTTACAAATTTCTCCCAAACAAAGATCAATGCTTTTGGATTGGGCGCCAAATTGCTACTATCTTGATAGGGCAACGCTGTGTCTGATAGGCCCGTTGATTGATAGGATTATCGGCTTGACCGAAATGAAACGCTCAAAACAGGTCAATCATGACATCATCAGGCGGATATGGCAGGGCTGGATTGCAGGCTACTTACCGCGCTTGATTGTCGCGTTTTTATTGATGATCGTCGTTGCCGCCAGCGCATCAGCCTATCCGTTGTTGACCAAATATATTTTTAACGGGCTTGCCGAGGGCAGGGCTAGCCAGATCATCTGGATGGCACCGCCAGTAATCATTTTATTTGCACTGGTAAAGGGCACCGCGTTATTTGCCCAAACAGTCATGGTCAACGCGCTGGCCTTGCGGGTCAGCACCGATCTGCAAAAAGACATGGCAAAAACACTGATCGAGGCGGATCTTGCGACGATTAGCCGTGAGCCGGCCGGGGCGTTTATGTCGCGCATTATGAATGATCTGAATCTGGTGCGTGAAGCGCTTGTTCGACTGGCTAATAATCTGGTTCGCGATAGCCTGACCATCGTTGTTTTAATCGGTGCGATGATCTGGCTTGATTGGGTGATGGCGCTTGTTGTGATCGGCGTTTATCCATTGGCAATGGGCCCGATTATCCGAATCGGAAACCGCCAGCGAAAGGCATCAGGTAACCTGCAAACCCATATGGAAAGCGTTACTGCGTTGCTTGCCGAAACCCTGAATGGGGCGCGGATGGTCAAGGCCTATCAGCGCGAAGATGCAGAAACTGGGCGAACGCATGAGGCATTTGATGGGCTTTATAACCGGCTGGTTGGGCTGTTGACCGGCCGCGCCAAGATTGATCCGATCCTTGAAGTTGTTGGTGGTGTTGCGGTTGGCGGCGTTGTTGCGCTGGCAAGCTGGCGCGTGGCTA